>JGI20153J14295_10000163_pt1 | contig 55352 bp, 60 predicted proteins | sample COG_03_FD_14295 | JGI IMG/M metagenome (IMG submission 14295) | reverse complement strand
TAGGGTTGCCTATCGAAAACGAGAAAAGCATTTCTGTCAACTGGAAAAGCTGGGTCAAATCGATTTTGACTTCAGTGAGTTAGAGACTGATTACATCGATGAGGATCGTGTCGATGTCACTGCTACCCTTGTACGCCATGGAGGCGCCCAGCTTTCAGTTGAAACTGATGGCAATCAAGTTGCTTGGAACCATCACCTTGATACCGCTGCTGAGGTGCAAAAGGAGGCTGACCGACAGGCCCAAATGGATGAGTACCATTACTTCTTGGACAATGAGGCGGGTCCTGACGTGGCGGCGGCTCTTGAGGACTTAGAGGAGGAACTGGGTGACTGGGAGACTCACGAGCCCGATGCAATCACCATTCAAACCGGAGGCTGGTTTGAATAAGTTTACCTGAAAATACAAAAAAACACTTACCGTACTTTACAGTACACTTTGTCATAATTTACAGTAAAAATTTGATCAATGAAATACATATAATGTCTCTCATTGGTAAATCTGTAAAATTCAAATCGCATCTAATTAGTACTGATTGTCATTACGGTAATATAAATATATACGATACGTTTATTATTATTAAAGATAATTTAGGTATTACAAAAGATGGGTCTGGTATTAGGATGGTAGAATTCCGTGATAGTAAAGGAACTACTAATTGGAGTGATATTTTAAGGTTTGATATTATTAATTAACTTTGATTGTTAAATTAATGGACTTTGATTATCAAAGTTTATATATAAGTCCAATAAATGATATACCACTTAAAATATTAATAAAAGAATTATATTAATATTTTGTCATATTTAAAGTATATATACTAAGTGTTGTTAAACTTACTGAAGGTATACCACTTTTAATTAAAATGTTTAGTATTTTGTTAATTATCATTATTATATAATATTAAACAAATAGTTTAATTGTTTAATTGTTTAATTGTTTAATTGTTTAATTGTTTAATTGTTTAATTGTTTAATTGTATAAAGATTAAAATGATATATGTTTAATTGTATAAAGATTAAAATGATATATTTTTTTATGAATATATGCTAACTGTGGACTCGATTACTGCTCTCCCTAATGAATTGCAAATAATGATACTTAATCGGATGGACTATCATACATTAATAAAAACTAAATTTATTAACCCAAAAATAAATGTAATAATTTCAAAATATATCGAACACTTAGTTTTTCGAATTAAAAAGATATTCAAAGTAGAAAGCATTAAAAATCTAACTAATGATGAAATCGTTGAACGAATATATTATCTTAATCAATATAGACATAATAGTCTTAGTAATATCTATTTTTATAACAGAAGTATGGGAAAACTAAATAATAATGGAAAATGGAACTGTATACTAATAAATGGTTTGCAAGGTCCATGGTATAATAAAATACAAACCGATATTGAAGATAAATTTATGCCTTTTGGTTATAAGGAATATTGGTACAGTAATGGAGTACATCATAGAAAATATTTCCCTGCATTTATAATAAATATTGAAAAATCATACATGAAAATATGGTATAATAATGGTAAAATTGTTAAAAAAAGTTAATGATTTTAGCATATTCAATCTATATAGTGATATGAGAGGTATCCCATATAACACATAATAATATTCGTTGATATTATTATGTAAATGGACTATACTATGGTAAATTTTGTTCATTATAATTTTATCAGGGGCTTCCAGATTAAAGCTCATATCACCTTTTAAATCAGATGATATTATATTAATGTTTCCATTATTCAATTGAATAATGCAGCGAATATTACATAAATCTATTTTAATTATTGAAATATTGTTTTTCCATATTAACGTGTCTGTGTTAATATTGATAAGATTGTCTTTGAATAAAAAACATTTTACTTTGACTGTATTACATGACGGACACAAATTATGTTCTATATACCATTGTCTGAGACAATTACTATGGTATCTTTGTTTGCAACACATGGTTGTTTGACCACTAAGTTTACCAAATATATTTATATTATCTAAACATATTTATATTATCTAAACATATTGAACATTCCGTCCTTCTATTTTTAAAATAGCGAAATATTGACATATTATTATACAATGGTATTCTTCATTTTATAATTTATAAAATGAAGAATACCATTGTATAATGACCAAATCCATTGTGGAATTACCCCTAGAAATAATTATAATGATTCTTGATAGAGTACATTATAATATACTAATGCAAATACAGTTAACACACCCTATCGTTTATAGTATTATATCTCAATATTTCAGATATATTACACTAAAAGCAATAAATAAGTTTCCAGACCTTAAAACTTATAAAAATACTAATTTAATAGAGAGTATCTATTATCTAAATAATTACATTCATAGAGGTATCAGTAGAATCATTGTATGTAATAATAATCTATGTCAAAAACTTGATGGTAAATGGAACTTTATTACAAACAATATATCCAATGGTGCAGTAAAATATCATGAACAAAAATGGATAACTGCTGGATGTAGTCATCGTTTATATGGTCCGGCTAAAACTATATGGTATATTAATGGACCTAAAAAATCCGAGTGTTGGTATAAGCATCGAAACAAACATAGTGATAATGGACCAGCAGAGACTATATGGGATTTTAATGGGATAAAAAGGGCTGAATATTGGTATAAAGACAACAAGATGCTAAGGGAAAATGGTCCAGCCGTCATATGGTGGTATCCAAATAGTATTAAAAATTATGAATTATGGTATGGTAAAACCATAGTTCGTAATGATAATGACATAAATGATAATGACATAAATGATAATGACATAAATGATAATGACATAAATGATAATGACATAAATGATAATGACATAAATTATAATGACATTAACCCTAATGATAGTAATAATTATTATGAAAATGGAACATTAGAGAAAAACATAGATATTAATAAACATGAGTTTTGGTACCGTAATGGACGCGAACATAGAGAAAATGGACCAGCAGAGACCATATGGAATACAAAGGGAACTAAGATTAGTGAATGTTGGAACATAAATGGACGCGAACATAGAGAAAATGGACCAACTGAGATTATATGGAATACAAAGGGAATTAAACTTCATGAAAGATGGTTTAAATATGGACAATGTCATAGAAAAAAACATCCAGCCGATACTTGTTGGGAATCAGATGGTTATATTGAAAGATGGTTTACAAATGGAGTGTTACGTAAGAAAAAAAGACTCACGTGATACTTATATAAAACCAACAATATTGTACTATTCAGATGGACAACGTAAAAAGATAAAAAGGGCACAAAATAAAGCTAAGAAACTTTTACGTCAACAGAAACATGCTGAAATCTCCCGTCAACACGAAGAGCTATTATATTACCGACGCGCGTACAGAAGATATCTAATTGTAGCACCTGAAATACCTGATGGTAATAGATATTGTACAGTTTTGAAGTATTATGTAGAACCTTTACATTTACCATCTGGGTACTAAATAAACTATTTATAATTCGTCTAGCATATGGTTAACCACGTGTGCTAACAGCCTACGTTGTTCCCTGTCACCTGAACAAGCGTCAATTTTATAACACAATAGATTTTGAAGGTCATTAATTTTTCTTTCTTTTATATAAACTTTATTATTCATTATATAGAGAGCTTCTGTATATAATACAAGAACAACGGTGTCTATTATATATTTCGGGGCATTAATACATTTCACACAAGCCATTAAATTTAAATAATATTCATTTTTTATTATTTTAAATAGACTGTATATAACTTATACATCTACTATGATCATAGTAGATGATCATAATAGAGTTACAATTTCATTAGAACATAATTTCATATATTATTTATTATTTAATACTTTTAATAATGCATCATAGTCAATCTGATTATGTTTTTTTTTACTATATATCCAATCGCTTACTATATGTGCTGTTATTTCATTTGGATGATACAATTGTCGGAGAGTACCAAATCGTTTATTATAATCAAATGTTTCTTCCATGGATTGGATTGTATATTCAGTTTCATTTGATAGTACAAGCATAATTGGTATATGTTGTAAGTCTGGTGTAAGTATAGCACATGGAACATACTTATCGTTCCAAATCCATTCATATGACTGTCCATCTGGATTATCTAGCAAATGAGGAGATAATTCACCGAAATCAATTGATTGTTTCCTAAATCCCAATGTTTTATAATAATTTTCATACTTTTTGGGATGTCTTTTTTGATCAATATGAACCATTTCATGTATAAATATTTCAGCTATTGCATTTTTTGTATTATCAAAAAGAACCGGTGTAAAAACTATTACATTATTCAATGTAAATGGATAGTTCCAATAGGTCCCTTTTTTTAACAACAGTAATTTTACTGTTCCTATACTAAATGATGAAACATCTTTAAAATACTGTAATACTTTACACGTTACTGTATTTAATAGTTTTTTATTAGTGTGATTGAAATCAAGTGTATTATTATTATATATTTGTAGCCCTGTACGTGGTCTAATAATATTATTTATATTTATTTTATCTAAATACTTCTGTGACTCATATGCAGACATGAAAATAATATTCATATATATAATATGTTAAAAAATGATCACAGAGTGATTTTTAATGACTTCGTTTGAATTTGAAAAATACGAACAGGTAAAAGCTATTCAAAAAGGATTCTTAAATGAAATTGCCTGGATTTCTTCACAAAAAACTTATTTTAATAAACATGACGCTTCAATGTGTGGTGCTATGCACAGCGCAAAACTACGTAACCATAATATTAGTATTCCTGATAATACATCTATTGGGAATACAGTATATAATAACCTAAAAATAAACCATCATTCAAAGGTATTTAAAGATAGAAAAGGGGCAAAAGGAACTAATAGTAAAAATTCCAATAAAAATAATTCATGTAGTAAGATTAAAACAAATAAATATGAAATAAAACCAAAGTATAAGGATAAAAGACGATAGTTAAAAAAGACGATAGTTAAAAGACGATAGTTTAAAGACAATGAGGATAACCCCATGCAGTAACATATGCCATTAATATGGGTTGTTCTTTGTTATCTGTTATATTAAGTTTAAGATATTTAAGGTAATCGGCGTAATTACTGAGATCGTTAATGAAATCAAATGTATATACATTATTTTCATTATCCTCTTCAATATCAGCTTTAAAACTTTCAATCCATTTACCTTCCAAACAACATGATGTGACAAGGAAAGATAAACTAGTAATTTGTTTATTAAAAGTCAATGTTAATTTTGTACATTTTCCAGCCCTATCAATATGATCCATAATATCGTCAAAGGATGAATTGCGTTCCTGATGAATTATCCCGCCGTATGAGGATGTATAGTCTGTTATTATACGGAATTCCGTTGATTCCTTATGTTTGTTTATTATCTCTACCTTCATACGTCCATTACGTTCGACTAAACCACTATATGCATCAAGTTCAATAACATTTGATTCTTGAAAATAGGGCTCAGCCAAAATAAATAATTCGGTACCACAAAATATACGTACTATAATATCTTTTGCAGGTTGAAGAACCTTATTATCCCTGGGACCAGATAACATCCAGATTGATAGCTTTGATGGTACCATAAATTTTTTCGTCATATCAGGGATATCAATTGTATTACGATTATTAATTAATATATTAGCATCTGTTGATAACACCATAGTATTTTCAATTTCAGTCACAATAGTATCTTCAATTTCATTGGAACTCATTATACATTATTTATATGATATCGCTTTAAGTTTGTTTATACAATTATGATTTTATACATTTTCATACATACATTCCATCCATTTAATGGACTTGGCAATACTTTCACCTACTGAAGTATTTGATATAAATAAATTAGGCATCACCATAGATAATTTATTTGTAATAGATGCAAATACTGAATGATCTGTAGATTTAGCGATATTTACTGATTTTTGTAAACTATCTAATGTATCTTGATCTGATAAATTAATTGCAAATGCTAAATTGTCTATGCTTGTTGTGTCAACAATTGCTGGTTTAGCAATATATCCTCCACGCAACCCAATTCTTTTCCAATGTATTTTTGTGGAAATATTAGGAATGATTGTTTTATAATAGTTTTCATCGTAGTCACTTATTTTAATATCATAATTATGTTTAGTACATAAATATTGCAATACTTTCCAATCACTTAAGTCAAGTAATTCATCCGATAAATAAGATATTAGTTCAGTAAATGATTTGTGTATTTTTACATTATCAGCAATTACATTAATCTTTTTATATCCTCGTTCCTTAGATATATCCAATACATCTGACAAATGATATGCTATAATACGATTATTTGTTACATTTTGAGGTACATCTGCATGAATTATAAGACAATTATGAAAACCTCTTGCTTTTAACGCTTTAGCAATTGTGTTGCCATTGCCATTTAAATCCAATATAAAATTTGCTTCAAATACTGAATTATATTTTACCATACAAGCAATATTTGTATTGTTTTCCTCTGCAAGCTGTCCTATCATCTTCGCTAATGGTTCATTTATATAAGCCGATGTAGGAATAGGAATAGTTGTAGCTATAGTAACAACTGGCGGAACTATTGGACTAGATACAGGCGTATTAGATACAGGCGTATTAGATACAGTCGTATTAGATACAGGCGTATTAGATACAGGTGTATTAGATACAGGTGTATTAGATACAGGCGTATTAGATACAGGCGTATTAGATATAGGAGCAGTTCTGATAATGTCTCTCATATATTTTACATCATCTCTAATATCTTGCAAATCCTTGGTTTTCATAATAGTAATATGACTTTCGTCCGCAAGATATTCTAACAATTCCTGTAACTTAGGATGAATGTCATACTCAGATTCACTGTCACTATCACTATTTTCTTGTTCAGCCGTAGGTTCAGGTTCAGCCTTAGCCTTGGGTTCAGGTTCAGCCTTAGGTGCAGGTTCAGGTTCAGTCTTAGGTTCAGGTTCAGCCTTAGGTTCAGGTTCAGGTTCAGGTTCAGGTTCAGCCGCGGGGTCAGGGACTGTACGTAAGTGTTCAGGTAATTCTTTTTTAAGGACAGAGACCTTTGTTAAAGTCTTTTTTAAACGTTTAGGTTGTTGGACAGGTAGTTGTCGTTTAACTGGTATTATTTTTTTTGGCATTATTAAATATATTTAAAATGTCTTAAAGCCATTTTAATTTATTGTAACAAGAATGTATTATATATTAATAGACAGTTTACAATACTTACCTTTCTATAATATTTTAAAGGAGGTTCATCCTGATAGACTTTTATTAGAATATATAAGTAAACCACAAGGCAATATATATAGTATGGACATTAAATCACTATTACCAGATATAATGCCGTATCATAAAGAATTGGTTGCATCTACGAAACATATTTACACCCAACCTGGAATTGTATTCGATGATATATCAGACATTGACAACAATGTATTACAAATGTCCTGTACAAATATTGATATATATAGTAAAAAAGTAAAATTTGTAGTATATACTGAATATATATATAAAAAATATGGTACTTATATGCTATCAAAGCTAGTAGCTAATCATAATTTAGTAATATTAATTGATGGTAACCATTTATCAGACGAAATAAGACATTTTTATAAAAATGTTACATTACTAACACAACTGGATAAGCTTGATACTATAAAAGATAAATGGAATAATGCAAGGTCTAATGAGATAACTACTATAACAAAAGATAAATACGAATTATTTGTTGAAATGAGTAAAAATCTACCGTATTTTAGAAGTATTGAATGGAAAGAATCTTCTAATGCCATACTGGGATACACTGATCTAGAAGATATATATACACAAATAATTGACGCAAAAACACATAAGGACTCAACTAATAATCAGTGTTTAGAATTGTCTTCAACTGCTGGAGCTGACTCGCTGCCATTTATAACGGTAATTGTACCATTCCTTAATAATATAAACAAGATATCCAGTTTATTATTAAAATATAATATTAATACATCGCGTTACCCTAAACATCGTATAAATTATTTATATCAGCTCAAAGATGAGTCATTTCGTCTAACTGTATCTAAAGCTACAACAGAATATATTGTTATTATGGATCATAATATGATTTATATGCCACATAGTATCTATGCAAAAGTTAAGTTATTAATTGATAACGCAGAGTGTTCTGCAGTTACAAGTAATATTATGTGTCATTACCACATATCTGAAAACAAAAGCTATGTACTATTTAATAAAGTACCTACAAGAAACGCAACTGCATTTGAGCGTGATTTCTTTCTTAAATATGAAGATTGTTGTGATATAGATGAATATTTTTATAATAATCGTAAATCATATGTTATAAACATGCCATTTAGTTATAATTGTATACAAGTGCATCAAGACTCCTTATCGGATGAATATATTGAAGATAATAATAAAATACATAAATCTATGTTCGATGATAATATAATTCAACTAATGACCAAGTTATATCGTTTACTTTGATTTACATAAGAAACTTTTATATATATGAAATATTTCATTATATTTCATATAATTCAAATAGTAATTGATTTAAGCTACATTATATGTAGCTTCCATTGCAGGCAGGTGCATAACAAGCACCAGAATCTCTTCCAACAGGAATATTTTCAGTATCAGAAGTTTCGGCATCAGATTCGGTTTCACTATCTGAAGTTTCGGCGTCAGACTCCATTTTAATATCAGAAGTTTCGGCATCAGACTCTGTTACATTATCAGAAGTTTCGGCATCAGAGTCAGAAGTTTCGGCATCAGAGTCAGAATCTTCGTCAGAATCTTCGTCAGAATCTTCGTCAGAATCTTCGTCAGAATCTTTTAAATCTTCAAAGCCTTCAAAACCGGTAGCAATATTATACCCTATACCAAATCCACTTCCCTGTCGCGCTCCTGCGGCAACACTTGGAGCAAAATGATCAAGTACCATAAATACAGCCGTTGCGGTTAATCCAATAATAACTACTTCTTTCAAGTCTATATTCCGTCTAGGAATATAGAAGGCCGCTGCTGCGACCGCCATGCCTTCTAAAAGATATTTTGTTAATTTTTGAAGATCTAACATTATACTTAATGTTAGAACTTTTTTAAAATCCTTTTAATAAATATATGAACATTGATTTAATTACTATAGCATTAAAGGCTGCAGGAATTACTATTATATCAGGCTATATATTAAAGGGTCTTAATAGTCTAAAAGATTTACATACTATATTAAATTTATATATAAGTATAGTATTAACACTACTTATTACATCACAATTTGCTCCTAAAGTTAATTTATATGTAGATCATGGTATAGGACATAGTATAGGTCATAATATGACGGGGGGTACGGGAATACAACTACAAAAAATCCTCAAACATAAGGGAGGAGGTATTCAAAAGGCATTAGGGACACAACGTATACTAAAAAGAAAGACAATTGAAGGAATGGATGACCGTATTGCAATAGACTACTATAGTCCTATCCAAAACGAGGTTAGTACACCACTCATTAAACCAGACCATTCATTATATAATAATATGATTGCAACTAACGTGAATGGTGTAGATAAAATTCAAGAAATAGAACAAGTACAAGGAATTGGTAACTTAATGGATAATACTTATAGTCTCAAACTTAAACATAAAGGAGGAGGTCTTCAAAAGGCATTAGGAATGCAACGTATACTAAAAAGAAAGACAATTGAAGGAATGGATGACCGTATTGCAATAGACTACTATAGTCCTATCCAAAACGAGGTTAGTACACCACTTATCAAACAAGACAATTCAATATATAATACTATGATCGCAACTAACATGAATGATGAACCAAATAATGTGAAAGGAGTCGAAGGTTTTATTGACGGTAATGATGGAACACATATAGTACTGACCAATAAATTAGTACAAGTAAATACCCTTGAACGAGCAATAAAAGGCCGCCAGGCAATAAATTATGGATGTAATGCATTAAAAACGAACTTAATAGAAGCATTTGCGGTTGGACCTACAGCTGGTGAACGTGGCTTAGTTTATGGAACATTAAATACTTCCACTCATAGTGATGTTAATAGTGTTAAAAGCATGGGTAATATAGTGTATTCAGGTGATTTAATTAACATAGAAACTAGCGACGGTAATAAACTTGTTCTTACAGAGAATAGTACCTTTGTCAAAGCTGTTCCCCTTGATACTGTATTAGGAAATACGTTATTTAAATTTAGGTTTCAGTTAGTAACTGGACACAATAATTTAAAATTAGTGCCTATTAAATACGGAGATAGCATTAAACTAATATATAATGATGTAAATGGTCAAGAAGTTGCACTTAATCATTTCAATGGTCTAAATAATTTAAAGAATGATAAAGATACAATTTTTACTATAATAAAATCTACTGTATCGGATGATCACAGTACTATAAATTACAATGATAATTTTATCCTTAAACAAGGAAATGAAGGAACCAAAGGCTTTCTTTCGGTTAACATGACACATGATAAAATTGTAACTAATGCAGATTTCCAGACAGCAACGGCATTCATTATGTCACCGGCAAAAGGATGCGGTCCCTTATGGAGATTTAGTACTATTTAATTTAAATGACATAATCAGTTAAAACGCTATAAATAAGATATTATGCTTTATTCCATTTATCCATATGTAAAATTTCTACACTTTCACTCCCATCATATTCATTTATTCTCCAATAGCTATCTGGTAGTACTGGTGTTAATTTCCATGATACATTAATAAAAAACTCCGCTCATATAAATCAAGTTTTGGGAAAACCATCTTCATATAGCTTTTGAATTCTACTATACATGCTTTACCTGGAGTTCCAAGAGCATTTGAAATAATTCGTGAATCAGTTGCTGCTTGCGCGCGCAATTTTAAAGGTAGAATCAGTGACAATGAAGTCCCATAACTAGGACTTGTCTAAACAAGGATATATTGTTTACCTTGGTAACTAACCCCATATCTTAAATAACCATATTGATAACTTTGACCAAATATGAAGTATAAATAAAACTGAATAATGTATACTTGTTATATGAGTAGATATATCAAACGCCAGAATCCAAATAATAAATGGATTACAAAGAATGCCGTTGAAGATATAATGAAGGAAAACGGATTTTTTTTAAAGGTCAATGACATTTCTATCTATCAGCAAGCTTTTATTCATCGTTCATATCTTAAATCGGGGAATATTGAGCCAATAGATACTAATTGTATTCCATTGCAACAAACATGTAATGAATCTTATGAATTTCTTGGTGATACTATATTAAATAGTGTCGTTGGTACTTATTTATATGATCGGTATAATCATGAAAATGAAGGTTTTTTGACTAAAACGAGGACTAAAATGGTAAGAGGTATAACATTAGGTGAATTATCTAGGAGATTAGGGTTTGGTGAATGGGTTATTATTTCACAACATGTGGAAAAAGAAGGTGGTAGAGACAACACTCGAATACTTGAAGATTTATTCGAGGCTTTTTTAGCTGCTATATTTCTAGATAATGGTAGCGATGTAATTAGTGGTACATGGTCGACTAATTATGAAACATATATAGATTTATGTGATAAACTTGATAATATAGACACAAATAATCTTATAGATAATCCTAATAAACTAATATTAAAACAGTATATCGAACTTAGTGAAAAAGTTCGAAATATATCACATCAACTTGTGAATGTCCGTTCAAATGGGTATTTGTATTGTCAAAGATTTATACGTAATACATTTGAAAAACATATAGACCTGGTCAAGCTTATACAATTTGACGATAATTACAAAGACCAATTACAGACTCATTTTCAAAAATTATATGGTATATTTCCTAAATGGCATAAAATTAAAAAGGGAGATGGTAATGGATTACATACAATTGGTGTCAAGGACCGTTGTGGATTTCTTATAGGAATCGGTACCGAAAGGAAAAAAACCGACGCCGAACAACTTGCATCCAAGGAAGCTCTTATCTATCTTAATGTTATAGATAAAAATCACGGCGAAGACTTTTTCCGTTAATTATTATTTTTTTGTTATTATTATAGTTTTTTTAGGTATTTTATAATGTAAATACTCTACAATTCGTTTAGCAACTACTTTACCAAGACGTCTACTGTTTATAGTTATGTTAGATAACTCTTCTTCCTTTGCTAATAATAAACTTGATAAATTATCATATTTTCTAGCAATACATGAGGCAAAGTTATAACTTACCCCAGGTATCTGTGATAGTTGTGCTAAATAACATACTACAGGTGTCATATTTTCCTTTCGTACTGTACTGATGCTATTTATCAAAGCTTCATTATATGAAGTTTTCTTATCAACTTTTAAATAATCTGGAATTTTTTTAAGCATTTGTGCTAGAAATTCCCCTGTTTCATTTACATTTTCAGTATTATATACTATGAGTCCGTCTCTTAACGTAAAACCTGTTATTATACTATAATATGTTTTTTTAAGAACAGTTCTTGTTGACTTTCCCGCTTTCGGAAACTTAATTCCAGTTTTTGGATATTTCCCTTCTAATATATATCCTTTCCATCTCATAGAAGAGCTAAGCATTCTCTCTTTTTGTTCGTTATATCGTCCATCATTTATGCTCGCTGCCAGATCTTTACAAGTTTTACGTTCAAACAATGCTAAAATTTCTCCATTATCATCCGCTATAGCTAGATCACCTACATCTAGTAGTTTTTGTGATACAGTGTATCCAGCAGTATTTACAATATTAGTAATTATATCAACTGATTCTTTCTTTTCTCTTGTATCTATAATCAATTGCATTTATATTATAAGTTATGTAGTTCTAATAGTACATATGCATAAATCTATTAAATATGTATTAAACAAGTAGATATGTTAAATATGTTACTTGTTTAGTTATGCAATGAATTTAACAAAGAGATGCATAATGAAACAACAAAAAATATAGAAATATTTTGGGTTAATAATTTTATTAACCTATATAATCGATAGCATACATTTAAATTAACATTATTTATTGAATGCATTTTCAATAGATGCATAGAAATCAGTTATCAATTCTTATACAGCTAGACATAAAAACATGATTATTTAACCTTTTTTTATTCAGTGTAAAATTTACTATATGTTCTGTATATGCTGTTTTTTCTTCCGTTACAGAGCTTAACAGCAATCGCTAATCGATTCACGAATTTTTCTCAATTATCCAGGAATTGGACGTAGTTGATTTTCTATGCACAATGCATTACATACTTGTATAAATAGGGTTAATTGCAGCATAGACAATAACATCTATACTTAAGCTGTATATGTAAAATTTAGATAATTTTTACCTCTTAAGATATCAAAACAATCATATACATATCTTATGCTCTACTAAAAAGATATATGATATTTAATCCTTTAAAATATCAACGATTCAATGCAGCTTCTTTAAATTTAGATAATATTTATACACTCCTAAGGCTGATAATTAATCCTAAATCAAACATTATTTATTCAATATAGAAGTATACAAATTATATAGATCTAGTCCTGTATTATAAATGACAATCCAGAAGATCATGGATCCAAAAAAGATAAAAGTATTTTGAGAAATCGACTACAAATAGTAAAAAATTCTGAAAAAAGTTACAGCTCCGTTTGGTAAATTTGATATGTAGGTACGAACATCCTATTAACAATGAATTGTCCTGTATAAGAGGTTTTTATATATCTTGGATTTAATAAGTGGATAAGTATTTGTCCTGGATAAATACTATAGTATTTATCCAGGCTTGTAGTTGATGGATAAAGTTTAATTGTTTTGTCCTCTATAAAAACACATGAAAAAGGGTTAATCGATTAGGTATATTTTATTTTATGCACTATTGTAAGCATGTAGTGCTTCCTAAGCAAAGATGTGTATTTGTCTATGCATGCATAGACAATCACCATCATGCATGTTATGCATTGTACTTATTTATAACATGCTGCAATTGTTTGGTTTGATAGGGTGTTATAGTCGAATCAATGTTATACAGGTTGACCTTGTCAATCATGCGTACAAGCTATACAGTCTGTTATTATTCCAAATTTACTTAATTTTAATAGACTAAGAAAGCTTGTATGTATAGACCTTATATGTTCTATGCTTTACGAAGTGTTACTTCGTTTTAATTTGTGTTATGCGGCTATACACTTCCATAATATTTTAATCGAAAAAGATTCGAAAAATCTGACGTGCACTTTGGATGATTTTGCACGGTCTATACACCTAGGTGCACGTCAAGCTTTTATGCATCGGTCATATGCATCGGTTAATTGTTTCACACTGTTCTTAATTTAGTTCACGTGCACATTCGAACTATTGAAGTTTTTATATCATAAAATAACCGTAAGTGCAATTCATCTCTAGTGCATATATGCACTAGATTACGTGCACAGGATTGTATAATGCAATAACTACTACTAATATATGAAAGTGTATTTTACGATATATTTATACCTATCGTTCACTCAATTAAAATAACAGAAAAATAACAGGGATGAAATTCATAACATTTTTGACGTAGTGCATAGACCTTGATAATTATGCAAAAATTATGCATATTTTTTTCTGAAATTCATCAGCATAACAATTGTTATTTGTTTATAACAAATAAACAAGATAAGCCTGATTGTGCCTTAAAAATCATATACGACTTTGTTATGACCTGCATACATAAAACGGTCTCTAAGCCAAAGTAAAAAATCCTCGTTGAATCAAACTTTTCAGTCATATGCAGCATAATGTATAATTTAACCTTAAGTTGGAATGTGTATAAGAACCAAGTTGCTATACACTAGTTCATAACAATCATGAACGTTATACATACTTGATTGTGGTCAGATTGATAGCATGCACTATTAATATTTTGCTCATACCATACAAATAAACAAACATGATACAGTAAAAATTACGAAAAACATCTAAAATGAGATAATTTATAATCCAGCACTATTATTGTTAGGTTAATTAAAAATAAGTAAATACGATTAAAAAATTAAATATAATTTACTTTAAAAGTAAAGTAAATTATATTAAGACATAGGATATACCGTATTTTCCTTTAAAAAGATATGGTCGAAAATGCAATTATTGGACTAAATATCAATGTTCGGTGTGATTCTGTACCGGTGTCAGGGTTTCAAAAGAATTGAAGGTATGTTGATAACGAACAACTGAAAATAATATTCAATAAACATCCTTTAAAATTGAAAGAATATATAAACTAATGACTGAAGTGGATGTTAAGTTCGAACGACACATTGGTCCTCATGGAGGGTAAAACAACAAACGCTCTAAAAATGTTGAAGAACCAAAATGGGTCAATAAATACAAAAAACATTTATGTTTCTCCTAAAGGAGAAACAGGAAGTTCATATAGTAAATTTAGTATAAGTGATGTTATAACTGAACTTATTAATATAAAACAAAATCATCCCGAAGTTATTGATGAATTTAGTAAACATACTTTTAATAAAGATATTTATTAAAAGTAACGCAAGTGAAGTAATAATTAAAGACACTAATCATCCTGATAGAATAATTACATTACATTCTAAAGACGACTATAGCGAAACATATGGTAACCGATACGATAACATTCAAAGTGGTTCACAATATAACGCAGTAGCAGCTAGAGCTGCAGTTAAGAAGGGTATAGATAATGCTTTAACTTCATCTTCTGAAGTTAAAGTCATGTTGGACGAATTTGCAGGTGACTATGATGCAGATTTTATTGAAAGCATTATACCTGCCTTGCTTTCAGCTATAAATGCTCGTATTACAGTATCTGACAACGTTGAACACAAACTAACCCTTATATTAATTACACACAGAGGTCAGATATTTGGATCTAGCATATGTAATTTAAAGGATTATAACAGTGTTGTAGTTCATTATTATGATAATAATATTAGAAGAATTAAATTTTCAGAAATACCGTACAGACCATTTGACAGAAATTACACTATTTTACACAATGCATTCACATCAGCGAAAAAAATCGTAGCATGTGAAGGCCGTGATGACTGTACATTCTTTTCCAATGTAGAAAGAATTCTATGTAAACGTTTTTTACAAAAACGTAAAATTATTTTTTTAGACATGAATGGATGGTGTACTACCAAAGACTATATGTGTTTCTTGGAAAAAATGTTTCCAGGAAGACATACTGTTTTGTTAGATGGTGATGTATTGTGTGTCCAAAAAGCGTACAAAAAACCAATTCAATTAGATCTTGCAAAGTATTTGAAGGAAAATACTAATGGTAACACAGAAATTATCAATACTCTTAGCTAGCCTCTGCAGACAGGGGAAATTGTATCATGTGTAGGGGAAAAATATAATTCTCCAACCTTAAAGTTTTTAACCATCGACAATGACAAACCACTTAATTGGAATTTGGAAGGTTTGTTAAATCAATTAATACCAAATACTCAAAAGAAAAAGTGGTTTTTTGAATGTGATATATATACTGAATTACTCGTAGCAAAATTATTAGATGTCAACAACATGACGTCTGAGATAAAAGTGTTGCGTGATATTTTTTCTATTAAAGAGCATCATTTTACCAGTGAAGAAAATCATATGGAAGCTGATCCTGAGTTTCAAATTACCTTTAGTCAGGAGGCAACTATACCACCTGACGGTATAATAGGTATGAGTAGTTTTAGGAATAATCAAAAGTACGGTGGTACTTTAGAACATTTAAAACAACATATCCTATGGTTGTTTAAATCAATAGCTGGTGAAGAAAACCCCGAAATATGTATGTTTGTTATGGAGGTTACCTCGATAGATATATTTAAAAAGTTTTTTGAATTTTGTCACGATAGGTCCAGGATAGCATTACTATATTACACAAAGCAATTTAAATTTCATGTTTTAGTCGACTCTGAAGAACAACAAAAGGCTCGCGAAGATGCCGTTAAAGACATAAGAGATAATTAAATATAATTTACTTTACTCATAGCATCTGTGTCATAAAAGCTAATTGCCTTTAGTTTTTTCTTATGATGTTCATAACAAATATAAATATGTGCCTTTGTTTTACCTGGATATAATCTAAGTGGTCTGCCAAATGATTGTACAACTCTTTGTTGACTATTATATCCTGAATGTATATAAATACTATCACAACATGGCAGATCAACACCTTCTCCTAATGTAGCGCAATTAAAAATAGCGCATTTAGTACCCTGTTTTTTGAACTCTTTAAATATCTCATCTCTTTTAACTTGAGGGGTATTTGCTTCAATATAGTATACATTAAACAATGAATCTGAAGTATATGTATATAACTCTTTAGCAGTACTTACAGTAGAAGTATAGATAATAACCTTATTACCTGTTCTAAATAGTATACTAAGATTATCAGTGTAATCGTTATTATATGGAAATATGTTAATGTTATAGTCAGTCAAATGACCTGCTTTTATAGCCTTATTTAAATGATAAAATCCAATTGTATTATCTTCAGGTACAATATATTTAGGAGTTGCAGTAAGATATAATGATTTGCTTTTAAGTGAATGAATTTCTTTATAATGGTGTGCTTCATCGTAAATCATAAACTCTGGTTCGGGCTTCCATAATTTAAGTTTTTTCATACTAGCATATGTAACAAATAAAACTTTACGGGTAGACAAGTTTTGGAAAATGTCGTACTGTGACTTATTCCTAATATAAGAATAAGTCATGAAATTAGACATCATAAAATCTTTACGTGTACTTGCTATGATACCATAATGATATTTAAGTTTACGTGCGTTACTCATCTGTGACCATACCTCTAGAAATTGTTTCAATATTTCTAAATAAGGAAGAACTACAATACTAAACATAGGCGCTATTTTCTCATGAATCCAATAAGCTGTTTTAGTTTTCCCTGTACCACATGCCATAATTAACCAACCTGTATCATTTTTCCTAAAATAAGGCACTGCATTTGAGATAATATCTCTTTGATAATCACGGGGCTGACTCAAATCAGATTTGGGTTTATCACATAATTTAATAAAATGGTCCTTCATTTCATTTTCACCAGGCCATGGAGTATGATTATTCAATTGTGAGCCAAACATAGCAAAATCATAATTCGTTCGTCCTAAATATGTTCTACCCCAATAGGTATGTTTGTCTATTGCACGATTAAGAACAGGAAATTTGTATTCGGATATAACGCTCCAATTTATATAGGAAATTTTCGAAGCTAATTTTCCTGGTATATTCATATAATTTATATATGTCAAACAGATTGCATGACATATATAAAGTAAACCATACTGTGGTCGTCGGTATATAAATATTTTAAGGAGGGAAACAATATCATTATAATGAACATTAGGTGCCATAGATAATAGTTCATTCCATAAATGATATATAGGTAAGTGTTTAGTGCATGTAATATCATTACCATTATCAGTATATTTTAAAATTACATTACAATTTTCTTCTGTGTAATTTAAATAGTATTTTGTTTGTTCCATTGCACCATAAAGAGATAATGGTGATATATCATGATTATATTCTTTATAATCATAATTGGTTAACCAATCAACAATGCGTGATTTTCTAGCATTGCATAATTTTGTTATCATAATAACTATATTTTCCTGTAATATTACTTCATCTGCGGCAGTAATATCAATTGTATTCATAACTTTACTAGTAAAGTATAAAGGAGCTATTTCATTAATTAAGCCGGGCTCTGCTGGACCTATATCTTCACTTGTAATTAATATTAATCTATTCAGAAGATGACTACGGAATATTTTACCAAGTTGATACATTAAGTAAGCACAATGTAGTGCTTGTTCAACGGTTCCTAAACGTATTGCTTTTTGTAACCAACTAACAACTACATCATAACGAAGACCATTATGACAAAATTGTTGAAATATTACTCCTTGTTTCAGTACAGTGATCGGTATTGTAGGATGAATAGGATATCTATCCTTATCTATTAGATTACGATCTATGAGAGGTTGTAGAGTGTCTATCTACCTAATTTTTCATCGTCAATTTTTTTGGATAATAAGTTTCATTTAATAAAACCCAAATCAGGTTTACCAGTTAACTTTCGAACCAGTATTAAAAATGGTTTATTTAAATTGTTATTTGTCATAACGTTTATGTCAAAATATAAACTTAAATTTACAGTATTTAATAAAATAAGTTTATCGTACTCGGCTATTGCACATTCCGCTTCATTTGTCATATTACCATAAACTACTGTTGGTATGAATCCAACAGTTTGCTTTAATCTAAAAGAATAATCTATTGCAGCTTCATATGATGCACGTGATTTACATGAATACATTATAATTGCACAATCAGAACCTATAAAATCAAATTTTATATATTCTGATAATTTATCATAGTTTTCATCTTTTAAAAGGATAATATCTTTGGTAAATACAAAACTATCACTTTTAATAGGATAATAGGATCTATTTACACAGAGATCATTGTTTGTACGTCTAAACAATGTTTCCTCTTGTGCACGACAACCCTTGGATACACCACCTGGACAATACTCAGATGCCATATTTAATATGATAGGATCTAATCCAAGTTCAGTGAGCTCAATGGCCGCTGTTAATGTATCTTTATTAACCATCGTAATATTGGCATTATCGATATATGAATCTACCTCATCTAGTAGAATATCATATGGTGGAATGCTATTAAAAGTCCATAGTTCTGACTGTTTATAAGTAGAATCTGTAGTTTGTTTTGAAAGATTTTAGGTATCTTTTATAAATATTAACAAGTTGTTTTCGTGTAAACATTAATTTAAAATAAGAATCATTTAAAATAAGAATCATTTTAAATTAAATCATTTAAACTATCATCCACTAGGTTGATGGTCTTTAGCACGGAGTGGACTAGCAGAATATTGATGACTATATTTGGTTAGGGTTCTTGTAGCAACAACCTTGGTCTGATTTATTTTATGTGATGAATATACAACATATTCAGTACCAGAGCGCGGAATTTTAACAGAATCATATCCATCATTTTAAAGATCATGATATGTAACTCGAGAATTTCCATTTTTTGTTTATTGTTTTAATATTAGATAGACATACTGGTAAATACTATAAGAATGCCTTTGTTAAGGGTGTTATGGTCAGTATTAGTTTCTGCAAATATATACCTGGGGCCAGCCAAACCACTTGGTCCTCGTAACATTTTCTCTGTTTTTTATTGATTCCAATTTTCTTTAGATGTTTGATGAAATAACCATTTAGTATTACTACATGGATTATACGACATATAATTTAATCATTTAAAGTCATTTTTGTTGTGAATTATTACATAATTTATTCAGTATCAGTTTCATTTCCTCTTTATTTTCTTACTTTTTTCTTCTGGTCCTAAATCTTTTTTTTCTGTCTTTTCTTTAGATGTTTGATGAAATAACCATTTAGTATTACTACATGGATTATACGACATATAATTTAATCATTTAAAGTCATTTTTTGTTGTGAATTATTACATAATTTATTCAGTATCAGTTTCATTTCCTCTTTATATTCTTAGTTTTTTCTTCTGGCCCTAATTCTTTTTTTTTCTGTCTTTTTTCTGTCTTTTTTCCTGTCTTTTTTTTTGTCTTTTTTCTGTCTGCTGACCATTTTCTTTCCCCATGCTCCACGTCCTCCAACTTGAAGGGCATGGTTTGATTTATTAAAGTACATAGACAGTATCAAACCAACTATCCAACTAACTACCATAAAAGAAATTACAATTAAATAAGTTTGCATATATAATAATAATATTTAATTTTCTTAAAGTTAAAGTTAAAGTTAAAGTTAAAGTTAAATAATGGTCCTTAAGTTTAAATTAATGAATAGTGATTACCTACAGACAGTGACATAGAAGATATAGCTGAAATAAAATTAAAATATCCTAAGTTTTATGAAAGATTTGTAAAATATGTATATTATACAGACGATTGTGTACATTGTACAAATTGTTTATTTATTGAACAGGGACACAACCAAACAATAACTAACTGTGAGTTATGTCAAATTACTATAGCATGCAATCAATGTTGTCCAGGTATAATGTTTTATGAGAGGGAAGATATACGTGGAATTATATGTGAACAATGTTATAAAAAAGGAAAAGAATAAACTGTTTTAAACATTTCAAATTATACTGTTATAATTTTGATATCTTTATCACGTGTCAAATAATTACAATATTTGCAGTTTGATTTGCGATCATATTCCAATTTCATTATGTTTCAAATGAGGATCAATTTAATTCCTTTACATTAGGCTTAACTTTTTAATTTATCTCTTTGATTCAGTAAATTTTGATAAAAATCTGCATTTCCAACGATTATTATCGGGTTTTCAACTGAATCACAATCAGTAATTTCACCTATACCATAATATTCGTCGAGAGGAACTTTATATATAGATGTTTCATCAAAAGGATTTATGTCTTTTGTTTCGAAAAACTCTCGTTCCACATCTTGTTTGCATTGTTCAATAAGACATTCAATCATAGATAATTGAGCATTTGATAATGTACTGTACATACCTGCTATAATATCAGGGTTATGTTCGTAAACAATATATACAAATTTTAACATATAAAGTAATAATTATTAATATAATAAACATTAAATTATATGTCTGATCATAAAATGATTTTATTATTGTAATAATATGAATAAACTAAAAATTATGAGTGCTAATGTAAACTTTATGCCTAATGGCATATTATCTTCATTTACAACAGGTAATACAGAAAATAGAGCAATTGATGTTGTTGATTTTCTAATAGAAAATCATTCTGATGTAGATATTTTTACAATTCAGGAATTGTATCATAATAAATCCCGACAAGTGTTTACTCAAAAAACTTAAACAAAACGATTATAATGTTATATGTGGTCCTTCAAAAGAAGGTTATCATTATAGTGGGCAAGTTATGTTCATAAAAAGAAATATAGAAATGATATCATATGATGTGTTATCATTTGTAGATGAAGGCATTAATGGTACGGGTCCCTTGGAATCATATGTACCTAAAGGTGTTATATGTGTTACTGTCAAAAAAAATGGTGTTATAACGACTGTATTTGGATTACATTTACAATCTGATATTTTGACGGTAGGATGGGACCTTATGAATTGTATTAATGGCAAACAGACATTATCTGAGGCCTATTCGTCATTTAGATGGGATAACGCAACATTTATAAGGCATAGGCAATTGATTATATTAAAAAAATGGATTAAGGAAAAACATATAAGTACAAAACGTCAGTGTATATTGGAGATTTCAATGTTCCTTACTCAAATGAAAGTGGTTCGGAATATTACCGTATTAAAAAGCTTTTAGAAGCAGAACCACCATTTAATTATGCATTTAATACAATTGGTAATTTTGACAATACAAGTCATTATAACTTGAGTTGGTGGTTAGGTTCACTTGTTTGGAACGATGGGCAAATCGATCATGCATTGATATCAAATGATTATACTAAAAAGAGAACGTTTGAAGTAATAAATATGAAAAAAAATGGAGTTAATTTAACTGATCATGAACTTATTATTGTAACATTAGATTCATAATTAGATTAAAAATAAGAGTCAAAGTATCTATAATACCATAAGTAGATAATGTATATGTCTTTTTTAATTTTTTATTTAATCTAACGGTGACGAAGGTGATACAGATGCAGTAGGATCACATTGTTTTGTATATCTTTTCCATGCTTTATCAGCATGTTTAGCAGCTTTCTTAGCGGTATGAATTAATATAGGCATAGATGCAGCTTTTCTACCATAATCTTCTGCAGCTGTACGTTTTTTCATTGCATCATTAAGAAGATACATACATGTTGCTTTTTCTTCAAGTGTTAAATTTGGGGTGGTTATTTCAATATTACGTTTTATGACATCGATCTGTGATTGGGAATACATAGGCGGAGGGGGCGGTAATCCCAATTTCTTAGCTTCTTTAGCGGTTTTATCTTCTTTATCTTTATGTTGTTGCATTTTATCCCATAATTTTTTAGCTTTTTTCGATTTTGCCTCAAGTAAAGCCTTATTTTTCTCTAGTATTTTGTCATAAGCAGCAGCTCGTTCTTGTACCAATTGAGTTTTTTCCTCGGAAGTTTCTTTGTCTAATTTAGAACAACTATCCATAAGTGATTTATATAACCTGCGATTCTTTATGTATAAATCTTTATCACCTTTCATATTTTCCTCTGTTTTCTTTAAGCCCTTAGGATCTAGTAAAATTTGGTCTACGAGATTACGGTATTTTGAATGTCTTTCTTCGTACTCTGAGCAACTAAGAGCTGGTTCTCCAAATACTGAAATATCACTGACATGTAAATAATTTCGTTCTTCATGTACAATTTTCACAATTTCGCCAACTAAACTTACATTGGACCATATATATTCATTCTGTATTTTTGAGAAACGTTTACTACCAACTTTTGCACCCAATTTATTATACACTTCAATTGTAAATGGTGGTAATCTATCACGTATAGTATAACTGCCTAATCTATTAGATACTTTAATCTTAGATATTTCTATATTCTTAGGCAATTTCACCTGTATCCATGAGGTATTACCATTTATCTCAATATTAGTCATATTAAAAGTATCAAGGTTACCATCAATAGCTTTATCTGCTATGTGATTATCTTTTGTACTGGACTGATTTGCCTTTCCATTTTTAGCCCAATTTTTATATTTGCGTGGTTTCAATCTTTTCTGTTCCTTTGATAATCTATTTACTTTCTGTTCTTCGGTTAAACTATCTTTTGAAGTATCTTTTGATGATAATTGTTTTCGGTATTTGTCCAATTCCTCCAGATCAATACCTTTTGTATTTTCAGCAGCATTGATTATCATATCATTGATGTTTTTTCGTTCACTTGTAATATTTTTAGCTATTTTTTCTCTTTTTTTCTTTGGTTCTTCTTGTATTTTTTGTCCAGATTCTAGGGATAATTGCAACATATTTTGTTGTTCATACAACATATCGTTAATTTTTTGTATTTGATTTTCAGTTTGTTCTATTCGTGATTCATATTGTTGTTGAATAGATGTATCTGAGCCATGAGCATCTTTAGCTGATTCTGGATTCTTTTTACAACACATATGACAAAAATTACATCCTGTTTTCGAAGCTCCTGGAGTGATCACTACAATTGGAGAATATGTATATCCTGCTCCACCACTACTAATACGAACTGATATTACATGACCTTCATTTATTTCAGATATCGCTGCAGCTCCCTTACCTCCTCCACCTCGAAATTCTATCTCAGGTGGTATTAAATAATTCTGTCCAGTATGAACCATATTTACCGCTACTACTCTACCATTGTCTATAATGGTACTTGCTGTTGCTCCGTACCCAGCATCAACTGTTTCAAATTGCAATTCGGGTGGTTCAGTATAGTCTTGACCGCCATCTATAATAGAAATACTGTTTACACTATTATTACTAACTTCGGCTTTTAGTATAGCACCATATCCTTTAGTTGCTATAACACGAATATGTGGTGGGTATTTATAATTTCTTCCACCGTTAGTTATTTTAATATCTGCTATCTGTCCAGCATTAACAAATACTTTTGCTTTAGCTCCTGTGCCAGATCCCCCATTACATGATGCATTTTTTGCTATTCCTCCACTACAATACAGTTTACTTCCATTACCACCCATTGTAGCTCCAGAATACACTGGATGACTGTCTGGACACTGCCATCCTTTTGGTACATCTGAACCAAACATCATACAGCTATTTTCTCCAAATGTACCTGGTTCGCCTTTTAATCCAGGGAAACCACGTGTGCCAGCTTTACCATTTTGTCCTGATTTTCCTTCAAGTCCACGAGGACCAGCAGGACCGGTCTTACCACTGTCTCCTCGTGGGCCTAATTTTCCTTGAGGTCCTGGAAAGCCATCAAATCCTCTGTCACCTTTAGATCCTAGTGGACCTGCTGGGCCGATTGGACCGTCATTACCAACAGGACCTTTATTACCTTTATCACCTTTGGCACCGAATGGTCCAGGGGGTCCACGTATTCCAGGGATACCTCTTTCACCATTATCTCCTTTTTTTCCTATTGAACCCTGAGAACCACGTGGTCCACGTCCAAAGCCTTCATGGATTTCTTCTTTATTCTTATAACTATATGTCATTATTGTGACAATTACAAGTATAAATAGTAATACATACAACATAATATAAATATGGGCGATATAATTATTAAGCATTAATGAGTTATTTCTTAACCCTAATTCTTATATAGTATATATCAATATGTATGTTCTTTCAATCAAAGATTTCAATCTTAATCAGAAAAATGGATAAATTTATTTAAATTTATCCATATGTGTTCTACACGATATAAGTATATATATTTATATTATTGGGTATTTCAAGTATATTAAATGTCCATTTAACATAATAGTTTATCCTTCCGTTGCTATTAATATTTTTTGTGACATAACGATATAATTTGAGTATAAGATTAGAATTGTCGATTAAAGGAGCAATCATATAGTTGCCTTTGTTTGTCTAGACGTATTCATTGTATTTTTCAAAGAGTAAATTTTTATTTGTCATACCATTCCATTATTAATATAAATCTGAAAGAACAAGTACATAATTTAATCATTCAGATATAAATTTCAGATAGTTAAATGGATAAACCATTTTCTTATTATGAAGGGGATAATCAGTTAAACTATATGCTGTACATAAAAGTGTTTTAATTCCTAATGGTGAAAATGCCACAATGTTTTTTTTATATTCTGTAATATTTGGGTCGTCTTCTAGAGATTGATGAATAAACGGTACACAACATGTAGCCATGTACCATGTATCATTTGGTAAAGACACGCCATTATTTGACAGTATCATTGTTTCTATACCTGTCAAATATTCAGAATAAAATATAGCTCCGTCTTTAACTAAATTTGAAATTATATAAAATATTTTTCCGTATACTATATTGTAATTTCTGTTAAAAAATCTAACAGTACTCCAATCTACAATAATTTTTATTACATGTAGATTTTTTTCTTTAATATATACTAAAATATTATTCCATGTATCAATCTCGTTAAAATCACTACAAAAATGAGACTTGTTTTCTTTGTCTATGTGTTTATTTGAGACTGTAATTAAAACATAACTTGGATTATTATGTTTTAGTTCTATAATATGTGGCTCATGAGGAGCTGCACCAATAAGGAGAATTGCATCTGTCATGTAAAAATTATAAACGTTCATTTTTCAAGTATTAAACATAGATTATAAAAATGAACGTTTATAATTTAGTGATGAATACTGAACACATAAAATTAATATGGTCTTACACTTTAGCGGAAATGGATGTTAGTAACAAATCAATCGAAGTGGCAATTCAATATGTAATGGATAAGACAAAAACCTATCTATTATTATGTATGAAGCTGATAACCAACCCAAAAATGTGCACACGAAGCTGCACATCTGACAGAAAAACGATATATCAAAAACCTAAATACATTTGAATGTAAAAAGTCAGAACTTGACAAAATTCTACCCATAATATTAAGACTCAAATTTCCCAATTAAAAGAAAGTGTCGAAAAATAAGATAAAATGTACAATACTAAAAGCGAAAGTGATGAGGGACATTAGAACCGGTCTCAGAAAAGAAAAACGTATTTATAATAATAATTTTCGTTAAAATTACTTTGAATCTAGGTCACAAAAAATGAACCCTTGAATTTAGTGCTGAACACAGAAACCATAAAATTAATATACAGTTGTTCTATGCAACAAATAAACATTTATATTATAGCCCAATCAAATGAAGAGAAGAGACAAGGTTTAATAGATAATACACAAAAACTATCTATGATTATATCTGAATATGAGAACCAATCCACAAAGACGAAAGGCTGGTTTGATGTATTGTTTGGTGTAGATGAATCTCAATCAATTAATTATGAAAAGAAAATTAAAGGTGTTCGTACAGATACAGAAAATTTACGTGCTTGTGTACATAAAGAAGAACAACGATATATTAGTGCACTTGATAAACTAAAATGTGAAAAATCAAGACTTGATAAAATTTTAGAAAATTCTACTCCTGACGTTAAGATTGAAATTAATATTGAAATTGGAAAATTTCAAAAAATTTTAAAAAAGTACAAGTATAACTACAATTACAAGGATAAGAGTGATATGAAACAGCCCATTAAAACGGGTCTTCGAAAAAGAAACACATATCTTTTATAACAATAATTCAAATAAATATTTATTTCATAACGGAAAAATTACTTTGAATGCCGAGTCATAATATTTAAATTTGTTAGATTTAGATATTTAGGATGTTTAGATGTTAGATATTAAATGTTAGATATTAAATGTTAGATATTAAATGTTTATATAATTCCAAAATAATAAAAATTCATCATATATATGACAGATACATTTGTCCCATATCCTGATATACATGATGAAAGATTTTATGAGATATTGTATAATAAAAAGGAATTTAATAAAACTGCATATAAGACATCATATCGTTATAGTAAAACAGAAGATATTTGTACTAAAGGAGAGTTTAAGATGCAAAATCATCAAGAGTTTATACGGAATTTCATTTCTCCAGAGACACCATATAATGGCATAATATTATTTCATGGTACAGGAGTAGGAAAAACATGTGCTGCCATTGGAACAACAGAAGGATTACGTGATTATGTTAAGGCAAGTGGTAAAATATATATTATAGCACCTGAAACAATTAGACCGAATTTTATTAAAGAAATGTATGATCCTGGTAAAGATGCAATTGAAAAGGAACGTCATGGTCTTCCAGGTAGTTATCAATGTGCAGGAGATAGTTATTATGTAAAAGGTTCAGGAACGGGTTATAATGCAGCAAAAAAACTTATTGATAAATATTATGGCTTTTATGGACCTGGTGAATTTGCTAATTTTGTTGATTTAGGGCTTGGAGGAGCCCTTCCTCCAAATAAATCAGCAAAATTTTCTAATGATGACGGTAGTTCCATTGATATAGGTGATTATTTTTCTAATAGTGTAATAGTTATTGATGAAGCCCATGGTATTGCAGGAGAAGATAAAAAAACATATAAACAAAAGAAGCCAAAAACAGAAGAGGATGAGGATGAAGATGATCAAAGTTCTTATATAGAACAAGAGATGGACCTTGAAGATAATGAACTAATAGTTGGAAAAAAATCAAAGCCTGCAACAAGTAAGCGTTCATTATTAAAGGTGTTAATAGATACTATAATACCATTATGTCATAAAAAAGGTCATAAACTTAAAATTATATTACTTACGGCCACTCCAATGAAGGATAATGTTAGAGAATTAGCAGACTTATTAGAATTGTTAAACGCGAACGATGGAACATTACCAAAAATTGCTCGTGAAGCGTGGAGAAGTAGTTTGTTTCCAAAAAATATGACAATGGAGGATTTATTGGATAAAGAAAGAGTTGATAAAATAAAATCTCTTGCACGTGGTTATATATCATATGTAAAGGGTAATAATCCTATAACATTTCCTCAGGCTATGTTACCTAACGCTGATGTATTATATGAACCAGCAAGATTTTCAGATGGGTCTTGGAAACCAATGTATGCATATCGTTCAAACAGCGAAGAATTAGAGGATATATCACAAGATGAATATGAAATATATTTACCCAATAGTGAGCTATTTAGATTTGAACTAGTTAAATGTAGTATGAGTCTATATCAGTTTAAATGTTATATTTCGCAAATATATAAACGTAATATTAAAGCAAAGAAGGTTAAACAAAAGCTTGATACTGGGGATATAGGGACAAGAATGGTCTCAAACTTTTCATTTCCTTTTTTAGATGGCACAACACATACAACTGATACGTTTATAAAAGGTACACCCATTCCTAATATAAAACTTACATATGGTAAAACTGGTTTTGAAGGAGCATTAACAGAATCATTTAAAATAGTAGGTAATAATCATAAAATACCAATATTTGCTATAAAACATACAATTTATAAAAAATATGGAAATTTCCTTTCACAGAATAATGGTATGTATTCATTGGAATTTTTTTCAAAAAAATTTGATATGTTTTTGGATTATGTAACAGGTAATAATGGAATTGCTTATGCTTATTCAGAATTTGTTGAAGGAGGAGCTCTTATTGCTGCGCTTGTTTTAGAAGCAAATGGGTTTGTTAGATATAGTCCAGGCTTATCTAATTATTTAACCAAAGAGGGTTTACCTGTAGAAAATATATATGAGAAGTATCCGCAAGCACATATGTTTATATCTGAAATTTCAGATCGTAAACCAATATCTGAACATTATAGATGTGCTTTGTGTGGTAATATATATAATGAATGCAGAGAAGCCGATGCTAAGGTGAATTTAGCAGATAAACACGAATTTAAAATATCAACATATATTATTGTTGCTGGAAATTATGGCGGTGTATTAGATATTGCAGAAGCTACTTCTGACAATATTTTTGGACAAAAGGTTAAAGTGATATTGGGTACAAGAAAAACCAGTCAAGGAGTGGATTTGAAATGGGTAAGACAAATTCATATTTTAGACCCATGGCATAACAATACACGTATTTATCAAGCTATAGGCCGGGGGCTTAGACATTGTTCACATGCTGATTTACCTGAATCTATGAGGAATGTTACTATATATAAATATTCATCCGTTCCGAATGATGAAGGAATTATTGAGCAATCTGAAATGCCCACACTACTTGAAAAGATGAACGAAGACATTATTATTGATAAAAATAATATAGGATTGAAATATCGTGATTATTTTACTGAAACAGTAGACGAACATATGTATAGACGTGTCGTACGGAAAGATATGGTAATTAAAGCACTTGAACGTATATTAAAAGAAAGCGCAGTTGATTGCGAGTTAAACCGTATGAGAAATTATTTTCCGGACCATGACAAGGATTATACAAGGGAATGTGATTATATGCCATGTAAATATGACTGTACTGGGTTTTTAACCCCAATTAAATATATAAGAAGGATACGTAAATATAGAGATGGTTTACTTAAAGATCTATGGTATATTGTAGATGATGAAAATATAGAGGTTCAAAAAGACAACTTAACACATATACCACAAATAATGGAAAAAATAATAGTACCTGATACAGATGATGTAACTATAATAAATACAGTGACTACTAATCAACAAGTATGGGACAATCTTAAACAAAGACATAAAATCGATACAGGTGAAACTGACCAGGGTATATATGATGATTTAATGGTTGATATACCATTAATAACTGTAGACGATAGTACGTATAATATATACTTTTCCTTACCACAAATAAGTAATTCTATTAAAATAATTACCAGAATATATCAAAATTATGAAGCATTGAAATTAAATAAGATAATATATTTAGTTAATCAATCAGATCCAAATTTGGAGAAACCGTATATTTACATGGCACTTAATAAAATGATAGGGAGACCACCCAAAGTTCCACCTATAATTTTAATTGATAAATATGGTAGAAAAGGCCATATTATGTATTATAATGGGTTTTACCTATATCAACCCAATGAAATATATGATACACGTATACCAATGCAATATCGTAGAAAACCATTAGACTATAAACGAATGTATTATAATATGGACGTATTGGTACCTAAAGAGGTTGTTAAAGTAATAGAGAAAGTAACAACAATAAATAAGGATAAATTGAGCAAAGCTATAACACTATTACGAAAAACTAGAGTTGAGTCAAGTATTAGTTTTATATATTATTTATACATAACATTGAATAACTATACTCCATCTGAACATAGAATTATAATTGAAACTGTGATATCGTCTATATTTAGCTCTGAATTGAAAGATATTGCATTAGTTGATATTTATATCTTTGAATATTATTTAAGAACAGGGTTAATGTTATTTGATAACTGGGATCACAAAAGTAAATCGGATATAGTTGATATTATACTAGATATGAAAAAGAATAATGAAGGAGGTATTATTCATATGTTAGCTACAGAAAACATTCGTAAGTTTGTGTATGGTGCTAGTAATAAGTGGGAGTGGAGAAATATGGATGATGATAATTTAGATTATTATAAGAGTGCAACTAAGTATGATACAGTTATACAATTAAAATGTCCATCTGCCCATGGAATTAACGGAACAAAACGCAACCTATTATATATATGCCCTGAATTAAATACTAATATACTTACAGGTGGGTGTTATTCATTTATATCTAACGCTGCCCCCCGTAATCATAGACCATTGATTCGTAATGGAGCAGAATATATTGCATTATTAAAGAAAAGTGTACGTTCTCTTCAAGATACATATAAAACACCTGAACAAATGAAGTTATTGAAATTCAAGGTAGTCGACCAGTATAATGCAAAAGCATCAAAAGAGACCGCTTCTCGTAATAAATCCAAAAGAAATGCATTAAGGGGAATGGCGTGTTCTAGTAATGAAGTAGAAACCAATGAAATTATTTTGAAGAGATTAATTATTATATTAATGGAAAGCTTTGAAAAGTATATTAGTCCATATGAAACAATAAGTCGTGAATATTTTGAAAAGATATTTGAATTAGTTAAAGTTAAAAGTAATAAATTATATGTATGTAAAAAAATAGAGCATGTATGTATATTGTTAGATTATTATCAAGTAAATAATGTTAAATGGTATCTAACAATATTAGAAACAGAATTATATCGCCCAAAAAAATAAATAAATGAAATAAATGAAATAAATGAAATAAATAAAATAAATAAAATAAATAAAATAAATGAAATAAATAATATATTATATGAATAGATTATTAGATGATGAGATACTTTTTAGAGAGAACCCTACACGTAATTCCATTCTACCAATTATGTACAAATCTGCATGGAAAAAATATAAACAATTACAAAGTTCTACATGGACTCGCGAAGAAATAGATTTTAAGACTGATATATCACAGATAAATAATAAAGAGGTTCCTGATAATGTTATGAATGTTGTATATTTTGTGTTAGCATTTTTTTCAGGAGCTGATAAAATAGTGAACGATAATTTAGCCGAGAATTTTTTACGCGATATTAAAATTCTCGAGGTTCAATTCTTTTATGGACAGCAAATACAGAATGAAAATGTTCATAATGAGACATATAGTTTTATAATTGATATTTTTTATAAAGATAATCCTGAGAAAAAGGCAAAATTATTTAATGCTGCTCAAACTATGCCATGTGTACGTAGATTATTTGATTGGTGTTCTAAATGGATACATATTACTCCAGAAATGGAGCGCAACACTAATCCAATATTACAACAATATTTAGAAGAAGGAGCTGACGATGAGGTTATTGATGATTTGGCTTTTATTTGGTGCAAATCCAAGAAATTAATTGCATTTGCGTGTGTAGAGGGTATATTATTCAGTAGTGCATTTTGTATAATATTTTGGATTAAAGAATCAGGTTTATTACCAGGATTTACATTTAGTAATGAATTAATAAGTACAGATGAAGGACTACATCGCGATTTTGCATGCGAGATGTATAGTATGATCGAACATAAGCTACCACAAGAGCAAATTGATGATATAATTAAAGAGGCTGTTTTATTTCAAGAAGAATTTGTCAATGAAATGTTAAGTGAACCTCTTACAGGTATGAATAAGACATTAATGAAACAATATGTTAAGTATGCAGCGGATAGTCTCTGTAAAGAACTTCATATTGATAAACTATACAATGTTAAAAATCCATTTGGGTTTATGAATAATATATCTATTAACGGACAAACCAATTTTTTTGAGAGAAGAGTTGGAGAATATAGTTTAGGTGGATTTGAAGAAGGAAATGATGATGATATTGTACTTGATGACAATTATTAATATATGTTTAAAAAACAATAATAAGATATCACTTCTAACAAGTAATATGGAAAACATTATTGACATGATTTCAGAAAAACAAGACACTTCAAATGCGTATCCAATGCAACAGAATGTAGATAAAATAGCTTCGAGTATTTCAGACGACATAACTGAACAACCTATAATAAAACGAAACGGTAAAGCTATCCAAGGAATAGACTATGGAATAGATCTATTGGAAAGTAAAAGAGATGATAAGGTAGTTCAAGAACCCCGTCAACGTTCAGCCCGTCAAGGAAAGTTAAGACCTCAGCCTTTTGCGCCTTCTTCTCCTTCTTCACCTCTAGGATCTTTAGGTTCAGGCGGGTCTCAAGCGTCTCCTTTGTCTCAAGCGTCTCCAGCTGGATATAATTTATATAATCCTTTAGCTCCGTATAATGTTCAATCCAACAGAAGTCTACCAAGTAGTCCAGTATTATTAGATATGCCTGGAATGTTGATGGAACCCACTGTTCCAATGTATGGAAATGATGCGGCCAGTTCTGTGGGCGATTATCCTGGGAGTGGATTATTCGGACAAAATACTCGTGATCAGTTAACATCACAGTATAAACCACAAGTTCAAGAATTAACTTATGAAGAAATACGTAAACGTAAAATAGATGGAGTAGCAGCCTACAGAAAGCTTAAGTCTTCCGGTTATGTTCCTGAAGGTCATAAAGATATTACTATGGCTACTAGTCTAGAAGAAATAGAAGATGTTGTTCCACGATTGAAAGATCAATGTGATTTAGATAAAAGTATACTTACACAAAGACAGTACTTGATAGGGTTTTCGGTATTAGTAGAAAATATATGTGGTAATGATGAATGGAATTATTTTGAATTAAATTTAGATGGATGGTCTATGCAAATAACTGATAGTATTAGCAAATATGATGATATTTTCGAAGAATTTTATTATAAATACGGTGGTGCACCGAGTATCCCAGTAGAAATTAGATTTATAGGTATGGTTGGACTAAGTGGATACATGTTCCATAAGTCAAGAGCCTCATTTGAGAGAGATTCTTTAAATGTTCCAGGATTTGACGATATCATGAAAAATGACCCAGAATTAAGGAACCGATACCAACAACGAGCTTCTGAAATGAAAGGAAATAAAACTGTAACACCGAATAACACTAATAACGATGGTGGTGGTATGGATGTAATGAATATGGTGGGTGGATTAATGAAGGGCGGAGGATTAGGAGGTTTAGTTGGAATGTTGGGAGGCGATAAAAAGGCTTCAAAGAAAAAACGTTCCCCGCGCCCCGTACCTGGTGTACAGAATAATGTATCTCATCAAAGAGCTCCTTATAAATCCCCTCTTCCGGTGGTTCCACCCCAACCGACACCGGTAAGACGAACTAGAACAAGAGTTCCTATGGATGATCCAGATGATGTCGATGGATTATTACAAAGTATGAATAATAATAATAATGATAATGATAATGGATTACATCAAGAAGTGATTGATTTATCTGAAATAGAAGAATTTGCTGATTTAGACTAATAACAAAGTAAAATAATTGTAAAAGAACCAAGTAACAAAGTATTTAGTTCTTTACATTTTTTATGTAAAAAAAGATAAAAAAAGATTAAAAAAGATTAAAAAAGATTAAAAAAGATTAAAAAGATTAAAAAGATTAAAAAGATTAAAAAAGATTAAAAAAGATTAAAAAAGATTAAAAAAAAATTAAAAAAAAATTAAAAAAATTAAAAAAAATTAAAAAAGATTAAAAAAGTGTCATTATGTTTTTGGTTTATATTGAAGATATGCATAATGTAAGGTTTTTATCTTCATCTAATGAAATGTCTTCTAGATAACGACAGTCTGTAAGACAGTCACCTCGGCATTGGTAATGTAGTAGAGCATCAATAAATGAATAATTATGAAAAAGATCATCTACTATCTTTTCATAATACTGTTCAGTAAGTGGTTCAGACAGATATTCCTCAGCAGCCTTAACAGCTACTGATTCAGTAACAAGAGAATTAAATACAATAGTGTGTTCGTAACTGGCATATCTGCTTATGTAGAAAGTTACTGATTTAATTTTCATACATGTGTCATCACATGTATGATACCAAACATATGAAAAATCATGTTTAGGTTCTTTAACTGACCCGATACCATGAATAACTGTTCCTGAAGATAGAGAACAAGTACTTGTCTGAATTTGTGTGGTCATGACGATACTACCTTCCTACCTATCAATTTTCTTGGTAATGGTTAATGGTTAATGGTTAATGGTTAATGGTTAATGGTTAATGGTTAATGGTTAATGGTTAATGGTTAATGGTTAATGGTTAATGGTTAATGGTTTTTTATTTGGTATTTAAAATGATTATAAACAAATATAGATACTAAAGACCATGTTTCTGTTGTATTATATGGTTAAAATAATAAGATAATGTATTTAGGTAATCACTATCGAATTCTATTAATCCATTTTGTAATGTTGTTTGCGTTATGTAAGTGTCATCATATTGCGTTTATGTGTCTGTTTGTATAGAAGTTCAAAGTCAGATATACATTCAAAAAACACAATAATACCTTGTGTTTTTCTAAATGTATAAATATATAGTTGATGTTATACATCTAGAAAAAAATATATATAAATATTAATGGGTAACTCATCTACAAAGTATACTCAAGTACATAATAATTTATTTGTAAAGGCTCGTTTATTAGAGAAACAAATTAAAACATGTACTAAACTTGATCCTGTCACGCAAAGTTCTATTTTATATGTAAAACAATCACGTAGTTATACAAGTTTAGTGCTTCCTGGAGGCGGATTGATAAGTCTTGCAAGCATAGCAGTTATAGAGTATCTCACATTACATGGATGTATGAAAAATATAAAATCCATCGGCGCTAGTAGTTTTTCTGCAATAGTAGCGGTATTATATTCTATTGGGGTACCTATAAATAATATAAAGAAATATATATTTGAAATCAATTGGAAAAAAATATTAAGAAAAACCACCCACAAGCCATGTGATTCGGACATATATCATACCGCTCATGGGTACGGAGAATCAAATGGAAAATTATTACATGATACAATTTTAAGTTTAATATTAAAGCATACAGGTAATAAACATTATACATTAGGTGATCTCAAAAAGGATAAGGGAATGACTTTGATATTAACCGCGGTTGATATATGTAGTAAATCTATAGTATATTTTAATACTGAACAACATTCTCATGTTCCTTTACGTGTTATATTACGTGCTGTATGCGGTATTCCAGAGATTGTATCACCCATTATATTGGATGGATATTACTTAGTTGATGCGAGTATATTGCAGCAATGTTCTAGTTATTTATTTGACACCAAACCAAAATCATTGAAGAGTTCTAAAAATACTGACCTTAATATAAATCCAAATAATTTGTCGGTTAGAATAATACGTGATTTGCCTATGATAGATCATACATTGATGTCTGATATTACCAATCAGAATAAGGTAATAAAACCCATTAAAATTAAAGATTATCATACATATTCTAAATATTTATTGGATATAACAACATCTGTACAAGATGATATAATTTTGTCACCTGAAGCAGAGTTAAGGATTATAACAACACATCTACCTATGTATTCAATAACTAATACTAATATTAATAATGACGAATTTTGTTCAGCAATGAAAGCCATAACCGAAGATATGGAAATTTATTTCCATGGTATATAAATAATAATATGTATTATTATTTATATGAACTACCGTATTATATATATTGCTTTGATAATTACTATGATGTTAGCATGTGTAATAAAAAAGAATGTACAGTATGGAGGAGATCCATATGCATTTATACGCCCAGGAATAATACTCGATATGTTTAGAACATTTTGGTTAACACGATAATATGTTACCACGATAATATGTTACCACGATAATATGTTACCACGATAATATGTTACCACGATAATATGTTAGCACGATAATATGTTACCACGATAATATGTTACCACGATAATATGTTACCACGATAATATGTTACCACGATAATATGTTACCATCGTATTATTAGAATCGTATCATTTTATGTTGTAATGAACATTTACACGATGTGCATATAATTTCTGAACCATTTGTTATGGTATTTGCACCTCTGCATTTACATGGTTCGTATTCATTGGAATATACATGGTTCATATAGTTTAACCTTTTATTACTACAGAAAAATTTCATATGTCTTAAACATTTATTACATTTTAAGATATGTTCTGGACGAGAAACCTCAGAATAAGTTGTAGATGACATACACAAAGCACATTTATTCCCATAATGAGGGTTTTTAAAAATATCAACATAATTCATAATATTATGAATTATGTTGATATCTACAGATAATATTATCATAATTCATAATATTATTATCAATGTTGGTTTTTACCGTTTCTTGAGTTCATCTGAACGTTTTAGTTTTTGACAGAATTCATCAGAGGGTATGAATTCTGTCAAATCCAATTCTGATCCAGATATTGTAACATCTTTGAATAGGAATGTGGAATTAGAACCCTCTGAAATCTCTTGAATACATATTGCAAGGTCCATAAGTTCCCCTGGTCCATCAATAATCAATACATGTTCTTCATTAGGAACATAACCATAACTAAGTAGGTGTTTTGACGTATTAGAGTTGAGCTTGATTTGATACATCTTAAAAGTCGTCACTCTCACCAGCACCGGGGTGAATCCTGAACATTTATCACAGGAGCCAGCCAGTAAAAGCTGTATAAATATACATTTATACACATGAAGATAATTAACTTCAAGTTTGACCTGTTCCGAAAAATGAACAGGATTCAACCCTGGTGGCGGTGATACTGGCGACTTTTGATGTCTGACATTACAAACACCAAACTATTTACTAAGGAGGAGTGCCTTAAGTGGCGGATGGATCCAACAAGAAACCCACGCACGACGAGACGTATCAAAGTTACAGGCCCTACATATAAACGATTGAGCTCCAGGTCTCGAAAGTTGCTTGACTCATCTACACGTGGTATAGATACATGTAAAACAAAATGGGTTAAAGCGAATGAAGAATACGGGCTTCTACAAAGCTCAATATGTTGTAAATGCAACAGTATTAAACTTCTATATCTTCTTCATGACGACGGAGACTATATGTGTTACAAGTGCAATGAAGATGTCTCTGTTATATATTTCTGTGTTTCATGTAGACAAAAAACAGATGCTGAATAAATATGTTAAAAGACAAACACATGTGTTTGTGTTTGTCTTTGATATAATTATATTAAAATTGAATACATAATGTATAAATAATGGAGACTATTATAAAACCCCAAATTACATATATGGACAAAATGGATTTTAAGGTTAATCGTGAATTATTAGATAATGGAAATGTTCAATTGTATCATAGTGTATGTAAACATGGATATGGTTCAGAGGTTGATTTTTTGTCAACAGATCCTAATGATAAGACCACCTATTTAGTAACTAAAGGAAAAATGGCAATCATAATGAACAAAAATATTGGTTTTTTTGAGACAAATATATTAAGCAATAAGTTTACTGATCATATGACAAAATATACTAAGATAAAGTCTCGGTGTACATTAGGAACAAAATTAACAGATATTACATTAACACGACGTTTACCATTAAAACTTGGTTCCATTAAAATAATAGGAACATGGGAGTATTCTGATAATAAAATAGTGGACTGGTTGCAACCAGAACTTGCCTTAACAACAGAGAAAAAATATACTTTATTTTCTTCAGGAAGTACAAACATGACACAAAATAAAGGAGATTTATTTGCCAGTATAGCATCAACAAATTATCAAATAGATAAGGATAATACATTGATAATAACCGAATTTATAATGGCTCGTAAACCAGGTTTACTAAAAATACACTCATTATTTAAACACTTCGTAAACTGGATTATAAATAGGTATATCCCTAAAATAGTGCTTCGTGCTAGAAACTATAACATTCCTATTGTCTAACGTTTTCATCAATTCTCTATTACTTGATATTATATTAGAAGCGTAACTTTTATGAATTAGCTATATGTACAATTTTTTCAATGAAATACATTAACACTATATTATATTTTCTTGTACCTTTTCGATTTATTGTACTTTAAATCTTTATTTTTCTTCCAATCACATTAAGTTATTTTTAAATAACTTAATGTGATTGGAAGAACAGATCTTTATTAGTAATCATTGGATTTCCCTTATCATCTTTTTTTAAACCCATATAGTTTATACTTTGTTTTAGAACATTAAAACACTGTCTTTATATATATTAACAAACTATTAAATGAATTAAAAATTTTTATATTATTCGAATTATTTTTATTTATTAACGAACCTTCATGATCAATAATACATATTATTATATTTGCCTTAAATTTTTGTAAAAGTAGTTTACTTAAATAATTTATTTTATCATATGTATCAAAATCTTTTTTCACAGCACCTTGTGGTGCAGGTAATACTTTTCTAATGAAAATATTATTTTCATTAGTATTTAATAAATCATATAATCTTTTAAATCTTCTTATATATTTTTCATTTATTAATGGTATATTTGAAATATATTTACTTTTTGACTGTTTGTCAGCGTCATGGACACTTACAGCTGAACATATTCTATTATTATCCCCATTACAATTATTATTAAAAATATATGTATGTTTATGTGGTGGATTCCATACGGGATTTAATTTCTCACATTCAGTAAATTCAAAATAATCTCTTTCAAAAGTATTTATTACAAAATCAATATTTGACCATATCCAATCAAAAGGATAAGATTCATAATTAAAATTTTTATTTATAAAAAACGAACATCACAATTACATCCAATACTAATAACTTTCATATAATTTATATATCAACACTTTTTAAACACTGTTGATAAATATATAGTAATTAAGTCCTTCAAATCGATCACATTTTAACGTACTTTTCTTGGCGCACATTTAAATATTATATATAATATATGAATACATGGTTTCAAGAGGGAGCGCCATTAAGCTACAAGATACAAGTGGAGTATCTTGATATACCACAACATATGAAAATTGACACAAGAACAGTAGATACCCCTTTTAGATTTAAATCATATAAAGAAGCGGAGGCTGCAGCAGATGATATATTTAATGGCTTTACTGTACGTATAATTGGATCCAAAGATAAACCTCATTGGACATTAAAAGAACCAGAAAGAGTTTTAGAGCGTAAGGATTTAAATAAAAAATCATGGTACGAGTTATACGGAGTTTCACCTGTAGGTAAAACCGAACAGTATAAAAGCTATCAAACTCCTCCACAATCTAAACAATCTAACCAATCTAAACAACAATAAAGGAATAAAATATACATGATACAATTTAATATAGATATTTTACATGTTTATGTTGTTAATACCATATGATAAAAGTCACTTATCTAGAGCTTCTTTCAGTATCTTAAGTAGTATATCACCATGACACTCTTCTGGTTTACACCAACAACCTAAATTTTTCCCATTCAATTGAAGTAATTCCTTATATACAGCTTCTGTCTCTATTTTTTCACGAATATATATCTCGTATTTTTCCAAGGAATCTTTACGTGTCAACTTAACAGACACTTTAAACGGATTTGCCCAAATGGATCCTTTTTTAGGGAATCTTTCCTTATCTATAAAAACTATACCGGGCCTACCAATATAAACATTATTTGGATCCTGTGTCCACTCTTTAAGATTTTGAAACTGTGGACGAATATACTTAACTTTGACATTGACAACAGATGTAATCTGTTTAATCTGTTTAATCTGTTTAATCGGTTTAATCGGTTTAATCGGTTTAATCGGTTTAGGATTTATAGAATTTGGATTTAGTGGACATGTTGATTTATTAACTCCTGGAGCATTACATATACTACATAAGCCACCACCATATTGATTGTTATTATACATATACATATGTAAAAAATAATAATTATCATTTTCCATAACAGATGACCAATATAATTGTATCCCTAAGAAAAAATGCTTCTGCAATTTATACATTTTCGTTGGGACTACTATTCTTTTTTTAGCACTAATATAGACAATGTCCGATGAACCAATAACTGTATTTACTTAACGACAGGATTAGGGTAATTTAATCCTATAAGATTGGTAAAACTATATATAGTTTTCCAATCTATAATATACATTTATGAATTTAAATATGTAGGAAGATGAACAACAAGCTTACTTTCTGCATTGCCATTTTCGGATGGCTTTACAAGTATACCAAATTCCGATATACATTCCTTTGTTTTTGCATCTATGTATGCATAAAGTTTCTCTTCTTTTGTATTAAATAATAAACATTGAATATATGTTTTTTCATCAATTTTGGATAAATCTTTTTTTAGTTCATCGTCGGGGTTGACAACTACATAATCTACAGAAAATTTAATAGCGGCCCATTGTAATTGTAAATATATATCACCTTCATTGTGTAATGTCTTTATATTTGGTAATTTAATTGGGAATTTATATCCTTTGCTACAGCTGTATCCAGTTAGCTTTAGTTCGGTGTCAGATGGTGGTAATGTAGTTGATATTAATGATGGACTACTTATAAATGTAGCCTCATATTTTAAGGAATCTTCTATAAGAGCATTACCTGGTACACACAGACGATAATCAATGTTTTTTCGTTTTTTTGATATTATTAAGGTAGGTAATCTAAGCTTTTTAAATTGTTGTTGTAAGTCATATAGGGTTTTTTTGCTGTTTTTTCTTAACCAAGCAGTACTAGCTGACATAACATAACTAGGATCACTGATTTTAGATGTTTCTATTAAATTATGTAAAATAATATTATTATCTAATAACGAATTCGAATTGGTAGTCTTATACATAAGGACTTCCATGTTTAAGATTAATATTAAAATCATTTTAAGATTATATATTAATAATTATATATGTCTAAACTTTATACGGAAATACATACAGTAATAGAAGAATATTTCAAGTCACAAATAAATATGGGTATTAGCTTACGTGATATCATGAATAGTTTCAAACAACCGACATTACCATACGAGTTAACGGAAAATGGATATCCAACATCAGAATTATTACGACATGCTCAATTAGTATTAACGCGATATATTATTAAACATAATAATGACAATAGTCGTAAAATAACGTTTGATTAAATTTAAAAAACTGAATACATGTTAGACATTACGAATGTTTATCAAATGGATTAATAGTAATATGTGTAACAAAGGACTACAATTTAAAGTCGGTTTAAATACAGATACACTTCCATTTAGCACTAAAGGTGACTGTGTACGCGGTGGCATTTATTATTGTGATTTTAAATATGTTATGAAATGGCAATCATTAGGTTATACACATTTATGTACGGTTAAAGTTCCAGAGGATGCACAAACTGTAAGATTATCTGATAAGTATCGTTCTGATAAAATAATTATCATAGATCCTCCTGTACCATTTAAGGATCATAAAATGTGGAAAGATAATGAAATATGTAAACATGTTGTAGAACATAATGGATATGCATTACAATTTGCAAAGGAACAAACAGATGAAATATGTAAACTTGCTGTTAAACAAGATGGATTTGCATTAAAGCATNTAAATAATCAAACTGATGAAATATGTAAACTTGCTGTTCAACAAGATGGATTTGCATTAAATCATGTAAATAATCAAACTGATGAAATATGTAAACTTGCTGTTCAACAAGATGGATTTGCATTAAGATTTGCAAAGATACAAACCAATGAAATTTGCAAACTAGCTATTAAACAAAATGCTTATGCAATAAGATATGTAAAACTACAAACTACTGAAATTTGTAAACTTGCTGTCAAACAGAATGGACTGGTATTACAATATTTAAAACTACAGACCAATGAAATTTGCAAACTAGCAATTCAACAATCAAAACAAGAATTAAGTGATATAATATCAGTAAGATGGGATTTGTAAAAGAAAGTAACATTTAACATTTAACATTTAACATTTAACATTTAACATTTAACATTTAACAGGGCCACTAAATGTTGTTATCTTATTTCCCATTGAATCATGGAGATATCCGTTTATTTTTAAATAATATGGGTCACCTTCAAACATTTTATTGTTGTTTACTGTAGATAACAAGTGTATTTTTTCATCTATTGTTCCTGACCATTTATATTTAATACCTATACGATCACATGTCTTTATTATTTCATGTGCTATTTCCATAACATCTTCGTCAGTTGCATTTTCCTTAAATGAACCATAACTTAAATATATTCCTTCATTGTTAATCCATGACTGCAAATTTTGGTCATGGAATCCAAAATACCCTCTATAATTTTCAAGTAATTGATCCGGTTGATCAATTGAATCCATTGCTCTTGCAGTACAATGATACTTAATCTCACTATTTTCAAATGGTAAGTTACAGTCGTCTATATACATTATATCACTGCATGTTTCTTCGCATAGGATGGTATATTCGTTATTATAATATTTTAACATCTTAAATTATTTGTATAATTCATTTTTTTAAAAAAAAATGACTGGTGTTTCAAGGTTACACGACATTCTGTAAAAACCATCAACATATACTGAAGGCAATAGAAGTAAGTTAGGAACTATGCGAAGAATCTTGGTTCGATAACGATATTGAAATGATTGCAGACTTTAAAACACTTCAAGAAAAACACGAGGCCGAGGACGATTATGAGGAATGCTAATTGTTTGATTACGGAGGGTGTCGATATGCATAAGTGACAATAGGTCTACTGAACGCTTCTGCAGAAGATACATTATTATGTGTTAACTGTCGTCGTTATGCTGTAGTAAAGCAATATTATATTTTGAGGAAAGCACAAGAAAAACATAAAGAATGTTATAAATCAAAATGTCATGACATTCTTATTCAGTCCGATATCTTATACTATTATCTACTTATATACGGTAATTCAAAAATGGGAAATATTTCAAGTAATATATATCTTGATGCCATTTCTAGTATTAGTGCAGCCAGATCTAAAATAATATACCATATTATTTTATATGGCATATAAATATATATCAAACACCTCTTATATGGTAAATGGACACGGTACAGAACAATTGCACACTGACATGATCCCTTTAGAAGATAATGAACAAATAATAATGCTATGTAATTGGGGATGCGGTTTAATTGTAAAAGACCTATTTACTAAATTCATATATGCTCATGTATCACGTTGTAAAAATAGTAGTGAATTGATAACTTTATTAACGAATCCTACTTCAAAGGGTAAATGTTATAAACCACTTGATTTTATTAAACGTATAATGTGTTTATATGTTGATAATGTACCAGAAATGTATTTTGATTATAGTGATAGAAGTTTCCGATCTGCTTTTATGGAGTTACCTGTATCACCGCGGTTAAGTGCCAAGGTATTAGGTTCTATGAAACCAATTATATTAGATAGTTATATAGATGATTCTATCAGGTTAAGTGGTTCATTATCTACCATTATTACTCGTTTACGTAAAATACATGGTGATGAAGGCTTTACTATAGCGTTATTTGTATGCAGAGATTTTGAAAGTAATTTGAAATCAACTAAACTCACTTTACTCACTTAACATAGAGTCATCTATTTTTTCTAAAGCGTCTTCTTTCCACTTAATTAAATCTGTTGAGTGAAAATTACCAACATAATAATACGAAAACCATAAATAAAATAGTAGATGAAAAAAGAATGTTATGATCATTACAAAAATAAATGTCAAAAAACAATAATATGTACATGCCCATCCGGTACACTGCATATATATAATAGATTATTATGTTTTTATATAAATATACATTCTTTCTGTACGGTCCTTTGCATTAACTCTCATAGGAGCAGTACGATTTTGTAAGTATACCATATTAACTAATTTAAAATATTTCTCTGTTATATTTTGTAGGTCCTTTGTAAGAGTAATTGTTTTATTTTTTAAGGAATTGTAATCATTGCCTATAAATGCAAAAACTCCTCCACTTTGAAGACATATATGACATAGTTTTACTGTTTGTTCCCAGTAACCATTAATCCATGAATTATAATCTTTATATGTATCGATGCTTTGTTTACCTTCAGAATATAGTTCCATATCATAATATGGAGGACATATTAGAGCGCAATCAAATGTGTTATTATATTTAAATGATTTGTTATGTAGTAATGACTCTGATGGCTGGCAATAAAATTCCGTTTTTTTGTTTTTAAATTTAGTACTTAAGTTCCTGTACCATTTTCCTAAAAATTCACATTTTTTACATACAGTTGGCATAACATCCACACCAACATATTTATTAAAATCAGTAGAATGCATATATGCAATTAGATAACTACCCCAACTTAACACTGGAGTAAATATACTAAGATTACCTTTAATTGTCTTTGTTTTTATATGTGGTACCAATAAATTATCCATTGTCCATTTTATAGTATATGGGTTAAAAATGGATGCTTTAGGCTGATACATTTGAAATATATAATATAGTGCGTTATAATTGATAGTAATTCCATCCTTGATGGTTTTTTTCTCCTTAAGAAAGGTATCAATGCTAGAGGGTGCAAAGAAACGATCTTCTAATTGTAATTTATTGTACATATTACACAATGACGTCCAGAATGATACGTGTGATTTTACTGTATTTGTTATCCGTGTTTCATCTAATAATTGTAAATAAAATAAATTTCTGACAATTCTGCGTGATGCGTCGTTTTTTTGAGATGATACAACTGAATACGGTTTGAATATTTCAGGCGTACTTAGAATTTTTTTACAATCTGATGTGTTCCAATCAAGGGACATTGGATCCTTGAATTCAAAGTATGCTTTATAGAAACATGATAGATATTTATGTCTTCCTGTAATGATTATTTCATAAAAATAATCAATAATATCTTCCTGTCTCAGGTATCTCCGGTCTTTTGTGGCATCTTTTATTACTAGTTTAGGGTTTCCTGCCTTAGAATATTTTGATGGCACCAAACTAAATATGTCATTTAAAGTTTGTGGTATAGCATACATTACTGTGAATTTATATTTAAATTGTTCACGGGTCATAGTAATTGATGGAAAATGTTTTAGGAATATATCAAGGGTTAAAAACATCTATATATAATATTTGATAGTATATAATGTCAAATACAGAACATATAATAAATCCCTTGACTGGAAGAAAAATTAAGAGAGGTGGAAATACACATAAGAAATTATTAAGGTGTCTCGAAACAATAGATAGTATATTACCTCCTAGGGTATTAGGTATTCAAAAGGGAGGAGGTAAAGGGGTAGCAAAAGAATTAAAGAAGAAAAATGACAAGTTTTTTAAGGGTTTAGTGGAAAGAACAGAACAATATAATGATAATTTAATTAAACCATCTACAACAACACCTTCTGAGGATATGGTAATTCCAAAGAGCAAATATCATCTTATATCTTCTGCCTTGCCACCTGATCCACAGCAACATTCATGGTATCATCATCATGCACCGTTTTCACAGAACATGGGAGCATATGTATGTCTGAAACGGGAAACACTGCAAGAACTAGGAACCTTTTTGAGAGATACATTGTTTAGTGATATTAAAACTTAAGTTCATTTAAGGTTTCAAATCAAACAAAACAGCTAATGACAAATCTTTATTAGTGGTTTGACTTATAACCTCCCCAGCTCTTTCTTCATATTTGAATACTTTTCCTTTACATCAACCCTGTTTATATATGTCTTTTATCGAATGATCCATTTCAAGCATTTCAATATATGTATAAAAACATAGGTCACCCATACTTCATCTTTTCTCTACCTCTTTTTCGGTTAAATCTGGATATGTGTTTGATAGTTTATTTAAACATTCATCAGAACACTTTGATAAATTTACATTATTAACTGTTTGCTTTCTTATGAAATCATAGTTATACACATTTGTAGATTTTTTACATGTTTCCGGTTGCACTTCGTGACACTGATTACATAAAGTGCACCAATAACCACTACCGACACCATGGTAACAGTAAAACTTTTAATTAAATGGTGTCCTATGTTTGTGATGTATTCAGGCATATAGATATATAATGTGTTAAATTCTTAAAACATATCTAACGATTCATAATAGGCATCACGAAGGCTTATATCCATATTATTTGTTAAAAATACAACTGCATGTTTATTTCCATCTGAATCACGTATTATATTCAATCTTCCTTCTATTCCGTAATATGAAAACATAGTAGATATGTTTTCATATAGAAAATACAGTATATTGTCAGGGAATTTTACTTCATGTTCATCTATTAATGTAACGGAACTAAAAAATAACATCATTTTTACATAAAACATACAGACTGTATGTAAATGATTTTTTAAGGTCTTTTACGTTTCTTTTGGCGATACGGAGTCCTAATTCCTTTCAGTTCAGACACAGATGCAAAAAACTTATCTAGCATTGGAATTAATTGTTCCCAATCATCTAGTTCAGTATCTGGAAGAGGAGTATCTAGTAAAATATAACCATTAATTGAATTACTTGGATAGCATTTAGTTATGTCAAATTTATGCAGTATAACTAAATTACTATTACTTTCTGTAATAAAAGCCTTAATATAATGTTTATGTGATACAATATCAATATAATAATTAAGATTCATGACATACATTGATATGTCATGAATCTTAATTATTATATTGATATTGTATCACCTTTATGATTAAAACGTTGCATTATAAACTATAAACTATAAACTATAAACTATAAACTATAAACTATAAACTATAAACTATAAACTATAAACTATAAACTATAAACTATAAACTATAAACATATTTATTTTAAAGTTTTAACGTAATTTTTATCAAAGCTAACTTAACAATTTATTATCAAGCACTTTGATAATAAAAATAATTATTGGAAATAAAATGATCGCAAGTAAAATCTAAGTACATATATGTCAACTATAGAAATTTTAAGAGGAGCTATTTTATACCATTCTTCTAGTTCAACAATTAATGAACTAACCGATAAACCTACATATTTTACAGTAGACTGCAATAGTTGGCCGAATTTCTCTGGTGAATTATATCGTATAATTATATCTAAATCTTTAACTATAGGTATATGCTGCGAACCATCACCTAATAAATGGTGTTTAAAATCCACCATAATTGATAATAATCCATCTACTAAACAAGAAAGAAAAGATTGTGATGGATTAAATGACTTCGATAGATATGTGATTAAAATTTGTAAGGACAATAATTGGGACGGCATATTACATTCTATAGAAGATGGGCCTACTTTAGAAGTGATTTTAATTAATGTCTCTATTCATGAATTCCAAACAGTTACTGTTCCAGTAGACACAATCGTGCCTTCTCTAGATGCAATCATAATAACAAGTCCAGATCCAAATCATTTAGAACACATTAAAAAATTTCGTAAAAACGAATTAAGTCATAGGTCATGGTATTATAAGTTACTCAAAAAATACATAGAGTTAGAATCCATTTAATTTTATCAAACTTAACAATTTATTATCAAGCACTTTGATAATAAAAATAATTATTGGAAATAAAATGATCGCAAGTAAAATTTTAATGGCTAAATTAATCAACTCTGGAGGTCGTATATTTTATAACTCTTTAAAAAATAATAATGTACGTGATGTATTTATATACTCGGGAGGTAGTGTTATGCCGTTAATCGATTCTTTATACAAAGGTTCAATTAACTATTTTGTCAACTCTCATGAACAAAACTGCGGACATGCTGCTACTGGTTATGCTAAAACTAGCGACCGTACTGGTGTATGTATTGTTACTAGTGGTCCGGGTATCACAAATATGATTACTCCGTTATTGGATGCCAAAAACGATAGTACACCGCTAGTGGTTTTTAGTGGACAGGTATCTCTTAATGCACTGGGTACTAATGCGTTCCAAGAGGCACCTGCAATAGAATTGACTAATCATGTAACTAAGTGGTCGTATCAGATAAAAGACATATATGATATGGAAGGGGCAATAGATGAAGCGTTTAATGTTGCAAATAATGGTAAGCCAGGGTCGGTTCATATTGATATACCTAAGTGTGTATCATATCAATTATATAACGATATATTTAAGAAAAAATATGTTTCTGGTTTTTCAGATAAATTAAGAAGTCATGCATACAATATTGATAATATTAAAGAGCTATCTACGATTATAAATAATTCAGAAAAACCCATACTGTATATAGGTCAAGGATGCAAAGACTCATATGAGGCACTACGTACATTCGCAATAGAATCCAATATTCCAGTAACAACAACTATCCATGGGTGTGGTATTTTTGATGAATCGCATCCACTATCACTTAGATGGTGTGGTATGCATGGTAATGCTGCAGCCAATTACGGATTGCAATCAGCAGACACTATTATCGCCATTGGTTCGCGTTTTGATGATAGAACGACGGGAAATATATCAAAGTATGCTCCTTGTGCATTTAAAGCTCACTCTGAAGGGAAAGGAGGTATTATACATGTAAATATAAACCATGAAGAACTTGGTTTTGTAGTTGATAGTCACTATAATATTAATACCAAGTCTGATATCTTTTTTGAAAGCATTAATCCATATATAGAGTATAAGGAAAGGTCATCATGGCTGAATTATCTCAATTATATTCAACATCAGTATCCTTTTGAATATAAATCATCAACGTCAGTGTTGCATATGGAACACGTATTATCGGAATTATCATTATGCACAGAAAAATACACTAAAGATACCGGGAAATCAATGCATATTACCACTGGTGTAGGCAATCACCAGATGCAATCCTATCAATTCATTAAGTCAAGCTTACCAAAAACAATTATATCAAGTGGGTCATTGGGAGTAATGGGTGCAGGATTAGGGTATTCTATAGGTGCTCAAATTGCTAATCCTGATGCATTGGTAATTGATATTGATGGTGATAGTAGTTTTAATATGACTATGTCTGACCTAAAGACTATTAAAGAACATAATTTGCCCGTTAAAATCGCTATAATGAACAATAATGCCCAAATGATGGTAACTATATGGGAACAACTCTTTTATGAAGAAAGATACACTGCTACATTAAATAAACATAATCCAGATTATGGAATTATTGCTGAGGGGTTTGGTATTGCTTCTATAAAATGCACCCATCCGGACCAATTAAAGGAGACAATTAAAAGATTTATTAATTATGAAGGTCCAGTTCTATGTGAATTTCAGATAGAACAGGACATGTGTTTGCCATTAGTAAGTCCTGGCTGTGGTTTAGATGAGATGATTCTACCAGGACAAAAAGTAATATGCAATACTGGTTTAGCCCCATCATAACTCACCTTAAATAACTTACATTAATATAAAGTACTCTTTGTAACTATCAGAATAGGTCCATTAGATCTTTTGAGATTTGTTCAATTAACATGAGTTGACTCAATCTCCAAAGTCGAACTTATAGTGCTACAAGTTCACTATCAAACTAATTAGTATGACATCTGTATATGTTTTATACATGACTGACAATAATGAGATTTTAAGTGTACTTTTAATATGAATCTTTGAACAATGTTAATTCTAAATAACAATATTTAACTCAAACTGTCCATTATCATGTCTATAGGGATTTTATGAATGTGCTGGCAGGCCAATGTTGATTTAACATTGCCAAATGTGTATTTGTTGGATACACGCCAACGACTTTAATATTTTCATAGAATAGACCATCTCATGTAATAGTTGTAGCAGCCCAAACAGTATCATCTTCATATCTTTCTTCGAAAGCACTTAAATGGTTTCCGGTTAAGTATGCAGTACAATTAAAATTATCATCCACTAGGAATACGACGAGTTTCATGATTTAAAAAAATCAAGGCAATCAATTTTTACTCACTATAATTATCAGATAATTATAGTGAGTAAAAATGAATTTAAAAATTTAAAAGTAATGAATATGTTTAACATGAAATTTATCTTTAATACAGGTTCATGATAATAGTGATATTTGTATGGATTTTTAGTAAAGAGTTTGGATGGTAATTATACCAAATATCGGACATCTGCCGGTCAGACTGTATATTTTTTCAGAGAATGTGAAGGTGGATTAGATTACTAATATGTGGAAACAATAAATGAATTTTCAAAAGAGTCTGGTATAAATGTATCTGTAGGTATAATTGATTATTATTGCCTGGATTCATATAAAATTTGTAAAAAATTTCTGTTCAATAAAAAAGGGTATGCATTAAAATATGTAATTATTATACTAAATTACTTATACTTGTAGTATATATACTATCCTCATCTATATTTCCCGGACCATTTATACAATAAGTTTCAACATCATTAAAACCATCTAATAATCGTTTTAAATTGTCTGTTATGTTTGTTTTAAAGTTTGTTAATTTATTTTGTAAAACATCTCCTAATTTATTTTGTGAATCTTTTTTTAATTTATTCTGAATATAATTAAAATACCATAACATTCTATTTAAATGGATAACATTATCATCTGGTTTATTTTTTAAAGTCGGAATATTATCACCTTCCTTTATAATTTCATCATAAATGGATTTTAGTATAGATTTTCGTTTTATATTATTTTTTTCCTGTACAAACATATCTAAAAAATATAAATAACATAACCGATTTAATCGTTTAACATATTTATTGTCATCCCAAGGATATTCTGCTACATGAAATAGGATTTTTTCTAAATCCTCAATTAAAAATAATAAACTATAACTGTTGAATTCAAGAGATTTATCATTATTTGTAATAGTATATCTACTTATTGCTTTGTCTAAATGTTCAAAAACATCATTGATACTAATGTCTTTTCTATGAGGTATACTAACATCAATAAGCTCTCCACCCATATTTAGTGTTGTATGTTTTTTAGTTTCATTATTCTCTGCAACTAAATCAAAATTAATTTTTGTCCTTATGAGTGCAAATTTAGTTAGTCCTCCGTCACCTGATTTAAATTCAAGTGTCTTATTTAATGAAATATACATAAAACTTTCGGATGATTTTATATCTGAATGGATTACTTCGTTTTCGTTATCGGTATATTCTATAATAAAATCAGATAAACTTGTATAATCATCCAAATTATTTACACTTGTATTTTCAAATATTAAATCTTTAAATACTGTTTTATAATGAAGTCTATTTTCTATATTGGATACTGAATTTGAATCATTAAATGCAACTAGATTTTGTTTTAAAAGTGTCTGACAATACTTTTTATTGTATTTAAAATAATCAAAATAATCCGTTAAGTTGCTGCTTATAATTTTTCTAATTCTATCTTGTAAATGATATGATATAATACACCAATCATTATATATCCGATCATAATTTTCTAATTTTGGATTTATATAGATGGAAAAATCAGCATCTGAACGTTTAAAAAAATCTTTGTAGAAATTATTTATTTTATTTGCAGCAAGTTCGGGTAATTCTAAGATAAGTTCTTTAGAAATTATTCTTAAAATATTCCCCCCCTTAAATGTAAAAAATATATCGTTTTTGTTTAGTTTATTATGTTTTACATATTTTTGAATATTCTTTTCAAACATATTATAAACAAGCATGAGGAAATTATAGAGAGAGTCCTGTGTAGAAAAAAAATCATTAACAACAATGTCAGTACAGAGTCCTTTTAATTCTCTATTATCATCATGAAATTCGGCCTCTTTATCAATATTGATTACAACTGAATTGGTTTTTATAATTTTCGGAATGGTTTTAATTATATCTATATATTCTTCTGAAGGAGTATCTTCGTTTATAAAATACATAAGACTTCCAATTAATCCAGACACAAATAATAAATCCATATTATATAAATAGAACATTATAATTATTAAAAAAAGTAAAAAAAGTAAAAAAAGTAAAAAAACGTAAAAAAAGTAAAAAAAGTAGATGAATGGAATCGTGATATTATTAATGTAGATACGTAAGTTATCAATAAATAACATATATGTTATTTCCTGTCCACACCCACCGCACCCACCGCACCCACCACACCCACTGAAACTGTTTTTCATATATTTACAATATCATATATAAAATGAAACATATATAATATGTACAAATGGATACATATCATACATGCAGTTCAATAAAACACTACAATGATTTACATATTTGTTATTATTGTATAATGGATAACAATAAAGATGCATGGAGTACGTTTGAGGAAATAACATATGATGAAGAAAATAATGTTATAATGGATACTAAACATAGTTTTTTATGTGGTAAAAATGATGCAATAAATGGCAAAAAAATATATAAATGGCCTATTTTAGGCCATATTAAACCACATATCAAAGATTTTCGCACAATGTATAAAATAGGATACGAATCGATAGTAAAATACGTATATATATTACTAAATTATCAGGATCCAATAAACAATACAGTATATCTATATCACGATGATGCTAAAAAGGCATTACTTATTGAAGCTAATAAAATAACATGTAATCATATTTATCGTGAAGGTATTGATATTAAAATAAAGGACAAAGATGATAAATATATTGTATTGTATTCGATACAAATTAAAAAATTAATGGATTATCAGGGTCGCGATGCAAATTAATTATAGCACGTATTGCCTCATGTTTAATTGAAATAGCTCCAAGCATAACTAATAGCTTAACATGTTTCCTTACATATTCTTTCCGGTCTTCTCTTAAGTTAGGCCACCATTCCCGTAATTGATCCTGTAATTTATGAAATTCTGAATCTATTTCAATATTATTTGATAAAAAATACTCGTCATTTCCTTCTAAAATTTGTGATGCGTATGGATATATGTTATTTAAAAATAATCTAATACTTCCACGGCAATCAATATTCATTCCAATATCAATCTTTGTTTCTTGTGAATCTAAGGATTGAAGTTGTTCTTTATTGTTTTCGTTTTTAGCCCATAAACGTAATTGTTTAAAAAACTTTTTCATAATTTTCTTAAATTTGTCTGTATCGGTCATTATATAATGAAATAATAATATTTCTAAGTGTAATAAACAAATCAAATTAATGATATTTGTATGACATATGAAAGTTTGGTATTTATCACATAACATTACAATATGCTTATGCAAAAGATTAATTTTGTCTATGTCGTTGTTGCATTTGTATAGGCATGTTACCTTGTTGTTGTCCTCTTTGTTGCATATGTATAGGCATACATGGCATGCCACCTTGTTGTTGATGTTGCATTGGCATACCTTGTTGTTGATATTGCATTGACATACCTTGTTGTTGATGTCCTTGTTGTTGATGTTGCATAGGCATCCCTTGTTGATGTCCTTGTTGTTGATGTTGCATTGGCATACCTTGTTGTTGATGTTGCATTGGCATACCTTGTTGTTGATGTTGCATTGGCATACCTTGTTGTTGATGTTGCATTGGCATACCTTGTTGTCCTCTTTGTATAGGCATACGTGGCATACCACCTTGCTGATGTTGCATTCCTTGATGTCCTCCCTGATGTTGCATAGCCATTGGCATTTGTGGCATTCCACCTCTTTGTTGGTTTGTTCCTCTTTGTTGCATTTGGATAGGCATTTGAGGAATTCCTCCTTGGTTTCCACCTCCTTGTGGGGGTCCTCCCATACGACCCATGGCTCTAGGAATATCATTGTCGCGACTAGCTTTTAGTTGATCGAGCTTATTTTGTGAGTCTTGTGACGCTTGACCTTTATCATTTTGTTCATCATATGTAATAATACGATTTTTGCATGCTTCGTCAATAGATGCAAATGCTTTATTAAATTCACCTTCACCTGAACTAAATCCAATATTATAATCTGTATCAAATAATGAATTACCACTTTGAGAAGCTTGTTCTATAGTACAGCAATTATCAGCGGCCCCTTGTCCATGAATATTACTAGGCATGACGTCTTGTCTAGTTAGTGCTGTTTCTTTGATCCAACTTAGAGCAGCGTCAGCAAAAACTGGTTCAGAGAATCCAGCTGCAGCAATAATAGGTATTAATCCTCGTTTTGTGCACTCTTGTATTCGTTTAGGTAGTATATATTTAGGTGGGGCATGAATGTTATTGGGATCATGGACACAAAATTTGATAAATTGTTTGTTAAGTTCCGGTATATTCTCTAATGCTTGTAAACATTGTCTACTAATTTT
>JGI20153J14295_10000155_pt1 | contig 56103 bp, 53 predicted proteins | sample COG_03_FD_14295 | JGI IMG/M metagenome (IMG submission 14295) | reverse complement strand
CCCTCACTAGAGCCCTGTTGCCTTTGGACGCTTGGATTACCGGGCAACGCAAAGATCAGAGCCCGAACACTCGCAGCACGGTGCCGGTGGTGCAACCGGATACGCTCTTTAGCGGCCAAAACGCGGTCTTGATGAAATATAACCCGCTCGCTAACTGGTCATCGGCCGATGTCTGGAACTATATCAAGATGTTCGAACTGCCGTTCAATCCGCTGCATTTACAAGGCTTCAAAAGTATTGGTTGTGAACCCTGCACCCAGGCAACTCTGCCCAATCAGCACGAACGGGAAGGTCGATGGTGGTGGGAAGAAGCCACACAAAAAGAGTGTGGCTTACATGCCGAGAAGGCTCAATAGGTTGGTAACGGGGTGTTTTTAAACAACTCGTCGAGATCATGACGACTGCTGCATCGCATCGCCTGCTCGATTACGGTCTTGGTCAAATGAGGGGCAAAGCGTTCGATAAAACGGAACTGGAAACCGCGTAGAAAGGTGCCCTTGCGCATGCCAATTTTGGTAATACTGGCCTCAAACAGATGACTGGCGTCGATGCTAACCAAATCTCGATCGGTTTCGGGGTCGATGGCCATATGCGCCAAAATTCCAACCCCCAGACCGAGTCGGACGTAAGTCTTGATCACGTCGGCATCGGTTGCGGTAAAGACCACCTTAGGTTTTAAATCACGCTGTAAAAAGGCATCGTCCAACTTGGACCGACCGGTAAAACCGAAAACATAGGTTACCAACGGGTAATTGGCGACATCTTCCAGTGAAATGGTGTTTTTTTGCGCCAGCGGATGATCCTTGGGAACCACTATTGAGCGGTTCCAACGATAACAGGGCATCATGACCAAATCGGTAAAATGGTCCATACCCTCGGTGGCAATTGCCATATCAACGGTGCCATCGGCGGCCATTTCGGCGATCTGTGTCGGATTACCCTGATGCATATGAAAGGACACTTCCGGGTAGTCGTGAATGAACCCTTCGATAACATTCGGCAAGGCATATCGGGCTTGAGTATGGGTTGTCGCCAGGCTAAGACTGCCCTTCTTGTCGTTACTGTATTCTTGGGCAATCTGCTTGATCGAATCGACCTTACCCAGAATCTCGCCAGCCACCTTGAGTACAGCCTCGCCCGCCGGAGTGATACGAGTTAGATGTTTGCCAGAGCGGGCGAAGATTTCAATACCCAGCTCATCTTCCAAGAGACGGATTTGCTTACTGATGCCCGGTTGCGAGGTATAGAGTACCTGAGCCGTGGCACTGACATTAAGATCGTGGTGGGCTACTTCCCAAATATACTTTAGCTGCTGAAGTTTCATTGATGCAATCCTTGTATGGCAATGTTTTTATGTCAATAAAGCTGGCTGTTGAAGTATAAATTGATCACTGAACATCCAGATGACACATTAAACTTCTCAGTGGTTACGGGGATAGTAACCAACCTACTGTCTAACCTGCAAATTAGTTATATAAATATCATTAACTATTCTTTTTAGAAGTAGCAAATAACAGTTAGATTGACTGACACATTCAATTTATGCCTTTTTTATACATATGGAAATCCTTTTTTTAGTCCTTACAGGTGGTCTTATTGGCCTGATAGTTGGCATCACCGGCGTCGGGGGTGGCGCACTCATGACACCTGCCCTACTCCTTTTTGGTTTTCCGGCTCACATCGCGATCGGCACTGATCTCTGGTTTGCCGCCCTGACCAAGACCGGCGGCCTAATCAGCCACCACAGGCAGGGCCACGTTAATTGGACCATCGTGCGCAATCTCGCGCTGGGCAGCTTGCCCGCAGCCGTTGTGACCGGCATTCTTTTGTCCGCCTGGTCGGACTCGCCCGAAAACTACGCCCCGCTGCTGAAAAGTGCGCTCGGCTTTATGCTAATTTTGACATCCATTGCGCTCTTGTTTCGGACCCGAATTTCAGCCCTTTACGGCCGTCGACAAAACACCCAGGCAGATGCCTCTGGTGGTTCATGGCGGTTGATTGGCGTTGGTATTATCTTGGGAGCCTTTGTCACGCTCAGCTCGGTGGGCGCAGGCGCGATCGGCACGGCCGTGCTTATGATTATGTTCCCCTACTTGGTGCCTAAGAACATAGTCGGTACCGATATTGCCCATGCCGTACCCCTGACCTTTATTGCCGGCCTGGTTCACTTGCGCTTGGGCAATGTCGACTTTGTCCTGCTAGCCTGTTTGTTGGCCGGCTCACTGCCGGCCATCTATGTCGGCAGTGCATTGTCGAGTCGCATCCCGGGTCAACTAATGCATCCGATACTGGCCAGTCTACTGATGCTACTCGGCCTCAAGTATGCGTTGTTTTAGGCCTGTGACCGGCCCAGTCCAGTGAGGCGCTAGAAAAAACTTTTTCGCTTTATACCCTTAATTCGGTAATCCTCGATTTTCCGATTCACCGCCGAAACCTCACAGCGAATGTAGGCCGGTTCGCGCTCCACGCCTCTGATCACCAGATCGGCAAAGATGGTAAAGGTCTTCTCGGCGATGTTAAAACGTGAGGATTGCTGATCAAAGGTCGCTTGCAACATGTCCACGCCGTAGTCTTCTCGGGCCTGAGCAATACATATTTGAAGTGCTTGCGGCTGCGTGAGATTGATATCGACTTGTGGCTTGACCGCTTGGTTATTCTTCATATAGTTGTAGGTTAGGATGGTCGCACCCAGTACCACAATGGTAACCATAGCAGCGGGAAGGAAGATGCGATTTATGCGATCTTCTTTGTTCATAACATATGTCTCCTGTAAATAAAGATGTACGGGTTGTAATTATTTATGTACTCGCCTATGATCGTTATATCTTCAGCAACCGCTACGATAAGACAATGACAATAAATAAGATAGAAAACCTGAACATTGCTAGCCAAGAAATACTGATTACCCCGGCTCAGCTGAAACAAGATGTTCCCGTGACCGAAACGGCGAACCTAACCATAGCGCAGGGTCGAAACGCGGTTCGTAATATCTTAGACCGCACCGATCCGCGTTTAATCGTGGTCATCGGCCCCTGTTCGATCCATGATACGAAGGCCGCCATCGACTATGCCAAGCGTTTAAAGGCAATCAGCGATGAAGTGCAGGACACCCTGTTGCTGGTAATGCGGGTTTATTTTGAAAAGCCTCGCACCACGACCGGCTGGAAAGGCCTGGTTAACGACCCCTATCTGAATGACAGTTTTAAAATTGCCGACGGCCTGCATATCGGTCGCCAGCTGTTATTGGACATCGCTGAAATTGGCCTACCCACGGCAACCGAAGCGCTGGATCCTATTTCCCCCCAATACTTACAAGATCTAATCAGCTGGTCGGCCATTGGTGCCCGTACCACGGAGAGTCAGACGCATCGCGAAATGGCGAGCGGCTTGTCGTCTGCCGTTGGCTTTAAAAATGGCACCGATGGCGGGCTCGATGTGGCCATCAATGCATTAAAAAGTGTTTCCTCGCCGCATAACTTCCTTGGCATTAACCATCAGGGTCAGGTATCGATTATCACCACCAAAGGCAATGGCTACGGCCATGTCGTCTTGCGCGGCGGTGATGGCAAGCCCAATTACGATTCAGTATCGGTCGCGGTCTGTGAAGGCCAATTGAGCAAGTCGGGTATCGTGCCCAATATCATGGTCGACTGCTCTCACGCCAATTCCAATAAGGACCACAATCTGCAAATGCTGGTGGCCGACAATGTCGCCAATCAGATCGTTGAAGGCAACCAATCGATCATCGGCGTGATGATTGAAAGTAATTTGGTGGCCGGCAATCAAAAAATCCCAGCCGATCTTGCCGATTTAACCTACGGTCAATCGGTCACCGATGCGTGCATTTCGTGGGATGCGACCGAGCAGTTGCTGCGTTCGATGCGCGATAAGGTCAAGCCAATGTTGAATAAACGCCCTTCCTAACCGGGCGCAGTTGAAGGATACTGGTTTCGCTATTGTGAAACCTTTATCCGACTCCTGAATTCCACCAACTTCGGCAAAAAAATTTATGGTTTTTTCCTTCTTTCTGATCTTCACCGGCGCCGCGGTGCTCGCAACCCTTGCGCTCTATACCCGGCAGCCCTTGTTGATTGCTTACATCTTGCTCGGGGTCCTAATTGGACCCTTTGGCTTTTCGGTGGTCGAAGACACCCAATTGCTGACGGATATTTCCGAGATCGGCATCATTTTTCTGTTGTTCTTGCTTGGCCTGGACATGCAACTGTCTAATCTTATGACCACCTTAAGAAAAAGCCTAGTGGTCGGCATTGCCAGTTGTGTGACCTTTGCGGTGACCGGATTTGCGGTGACCCGGTTGTTAGGCTTTGAGGTGGGCGAGGCTATTATTATCGGGCTCTGCCTGATGTTTTCCAGCACCATTATCGGTATTAAGCTGCTCCCTACGACGGTTTTGCATCATCGCCACTCCGGCGAGCTGATGGTTGGCATTCTATTGATACAGGATTTTATCGCCATCTTGGTGCTGTTGGCCATCGAAAGCTTTGGTCAAGAGACAGTTAATACCTGGACCCTAATCAAACCCTTGGTTATGTTACCGATCTTGATTCTGGGCACACTGGGCGCGGTCAAGTACACCATATTGCCGCTCTTGAGTCGCTTCGACCGATTCCACGAATATATCTTCTTGCTGGCCATTGGCTGGTGTTTGGGGGTTGGAGAATTTGCGCACCTGATCGGCCTGTCCTATGAAATAGGCGCCTTTATCGCTGGGGTTAGCTTGGCCAGCAGTCCGATTTCTCAATACATTGCCTTGAATCTCAAGCCCCTGCGCGATTTCTTTCTGATCCTGTTTTTCTTTACCTTGGGTGCTCAACTTAATCTCCAAGTATTGTCGACAGTGATGATCCCGATGGCGATCTTGACCGTGCTGGTCTTGGTAGGCAAACCGATTGTGTTCCATTCGTTGCTGTTACGGCTCAGCGAAACCAATCACCTGGCCTGGGATATAGGTTATCGACTGGGCCAGATATCGGAATTTTCACTGCTGGTGACCTTTTTGGCACAAGGTTCCGGTTTGCTCTCCGAAAAGGCCGCGGTATTGGTTCAGTCCACAGCCATAGCAACCTTCGCCCTGTCCAGCTATATCATCGTATTCAATTTCCAGAACCCGATCGCGGTCTCAGACCGACTTCGACGAGACTAGTTTATAGATCTCATCATGGACCTCTGACGGCTTAATCCGGTGGATCCGAGCCTGTTTACCGGCATGCCGACGGGCCACCGTCTCGGCGCTACTTTGGGTGCACAGCCAGATGATATTACCCGCCAACTGCTGAAGGGTCTGAAGTTGCTGGCGGGTATTCTTATGCCGAAAGCGCGCGAACAGCCCCTGCCGGCTGAGCTGGCCTTTGAATAGACTGACCGGTTCCTGTTCCGACCCGGTGCCGCTAATCCAGTGTCGACCAATCAACTTTGACTGCTTGAGCCATTTCAAACCGGGAATCCAATAACGTCTCAGCCCGCGCACTGAGCCGGCATCGATTAGGATGTAACGTTTGATATTGCGCAAGCCCGCCAGACCCAGTAACACCATTTGCGAGCCAAGGCCGCGTGCCACCAGAGTAAGGGGTTGACCGCTCTTCTCCTCAATAAAGGCGGTCACCGACGATAGATCGAGGGCCGCCATCTCTTCGATGTGATTTAATTGTGGCTGTTTATTTTTTTTAGACGAGCCGTGCGCGCGCCAATCCATCAGCCAGACCGAAACGCCCTGGGCCAGCAGTTTGGCAATCACTGGCTTACACGGTCCGTCAGTCCACTGCCAATGACTTTCGAACACATCGTGGACAAACAAGACCTGATCCCCGTCTGGGTTTCGGTTGGCGTGTAAATGAATCAACGCAATTTCAACCGAGTTGTCTTTGCTCTTATTCGGCTTCAATGAATAAGAGTCTTCGAAATGATCTGCTCGGACTTCTGCGGAGATAAGTTCCACTGGAAATAATTGACTGCTACTTTTCAAACGATTTATCCCTTTACAGCCGACCTTGACTGTATATAATCACATGTACTGTACATAATAACAGGCGCTAGGTTATGGAAAAACTCACGGCAAGGCAACAGCAAGTTCTCGATGTCATCAAAGATCACATTGATGATACGGGATACCCACCCACAAGGGCAGAAATCGCCAAGACTCTTGGCTTTAAATCGCCCAATGCCGCCGAAGAACATATTAAGGCACTGGCGCGCAAAGGTTATATCGAAATTGTTCATGGCGCCAGTCGTGGTATCCGCTTACCCGCGTCTGAGACCGGGTTGCCGGTTGTTGGCATGGTTGCCGCAGGCTCCCCAATACTGGCCGAAGAGCAAATTTCCGAATATTTTGACCTGCCCAAGGGTCTGTTTCACCCTAAAGCCGATTTTATGCTGCAGGTTCAGGGCCTCAGCATGAAGGACATCGGCATACTCGAAGATGACCTGATTGCGGTCCATAAGACCGACCGGGTGCGCAACGGCGATATAGTCGTGGCGCGCGTGGGCGACGATGTTACCGTTAAGCGTTATGAGAAAAAAGGTAATCTCGTTACCCTATATCCTGAAAATGCCGACTTTAAGCCGATCGTGGTGAATGTGACGGAACAGGACTTTGCCATCGAAGGTCTTTATGTCGGCGTTATTCGTCGTTCAATTCACTAAAAAGTGGCCCAAACGGCTGATCGTCAGCCGTTCTAGCGTATTAGTCGGGTGTCGGCCAATCGATTACCGACGCGGATTTTTTGGCGATCAACTGCAACATGTCCTGATGCGCACTTATCTCTTCTGCCGTTGGGACAATTTTAACAAGGTCGCCCTGCACCGTTGCTAAAGCAGATAAGTCTAATGCATTGGCGGCTGCCGGCACTGGATCGGAATCATCCAAGAGCAAGTCAGTTTGACCACCAGTCAGCATCAGGTACACATCGGACAGTATCTCTGAATCGAGAATTGCGCCGTGCAATGTGCGGTGGGAATTGTCGATGCCATAGCGTTTACAGAGCGCATCGAGTGACACTCTCGAGCCTGGATGTTTTTCTCGCGCCAGCTTTAACGTATCTAATACCCCACAGACTGACTCCAAGGCCTTAAAGGTCGTGCCCTGCTTATTGGCCAACAACTGATATTCGGCATTGAGAAACCCCATGTCGAAGGCCGCATTGTGGATAATCAGTTCAGCGCCGTCGAGCCACTGCCACAATTCATCGGCAATCTGGGTGAATTTGGGTGCATCTTTGACCTGCTCATTGGTGATGCCGTGAATAGCGACAACCTCTTCGGGGATATCGCGTTCAGGATTGAGAAAATAATGCAGTTGCCGCCCGGTCAAGCGTCGGTCGATCATCTCCAAACAACCGATTTCTACGATTCGATCGCCTTTCTTGGGGTTCAATCCCGTTGTTTCTGTATCTAATACGACCTGTCTCATGATTTCCCCATCTTATCCATAGCGTGATTGGCCAGGCGGTCGGCCAATTCATTCATCGGGTCACCCGAATGCCCCTTAACCCAATGCCAGGATACTCGATATCGACCCATTAACTGGTCGAGTTCCTGCCACAGGTCCTTATTTTTAACCGGTTGCTTGCTGGCGGTCTGCCAGCCATTCTTCTTCCAGCCCCGAATCCACTGGGTAATACCCTGCTTCACATATTGCGAATCGGTGTACAGACGGACCGCGACATCTCTATTAAGGAACTTTAGGCCCTCAATCGCCGCTAATAACTCCATACGATTATTGGTTGTTAGCGCTTCGGAGCCGTTTAATTCCTTGCGATGTTCACCCCACAATAACACGGCGCCCCAGCCACCGGGACCGGGATTACCACGACAGCCACCGTCGGTGTAAATCGTCACCGGCGTGCTCATCGGGGCTGCTCCCGGATGGTGCTGTTGGCGGTAACCGACGAATCCATAAAACTGCGCCGCTGACGTTTGGGACTGGTGTGAATTTTGCCAAATACCTGTTTATAGCCGACCAGGAGGTACACAGCCCCGGTGAAGGGCAGCAGTTTGCGTTGGACATGTTCGCCTAGGGCAAGATTTTTAAGCCAAGCCGGGCGATTCATGGGCGGTAAAAACAGGTGCTTTTCCTGTCTTTCTAGCTCGAAGTTGAGCAGTTGCATCCAATCGGCTACCCGACCGCTGCGAAGAAACCTGGAATTCCAAACGCCATAACCGGACGGTCGGCTTTGAATCATCGATCGTAACCCCCATAAGCTAAGCGGGTTAAACCCCAATACAATCAGCAAACCGCCCGGTTTGAGCGCCAAAGCGCCCTCCCTCACCGCTTGGTAGGGGTTTTCACATAAATCCAGTGTGTGATGCATCAACAGCATATCCAAGCTTTCCGGCTCGAACGGGAGGTCTTCGGGTTTGGCACACACCACGGGACAATGGGCTCGATTTTCCAATTGCGAGACAATAATGCCCGACCCAAACAAGCGCTGCTCAAACAGGATTTCATGAAAGCCGCTGTCCAGCTGAACCATCGACGCGCCAAAACGCCCCGAGATAGCCCGAGAGATCAGGCCTCGCTCAGCCTCTATTAACTCTTGCCCCAAGGCCCCTTGGTACCACTGCGACAAAATTAATTCCTGATATCGGGTATCATTTGGACCGTGGCGATAGACTTGTTTAAACCCTTGCCCTAGTCTTTTTACCAATATAAACACCTTGATACTATTTTAAATGCCCGATTCGGGTCGAATTCCTTGCTACCTGAAGCAGAGGAAAATAGAATTATCGCCGATCTATCCATTCGTCTCAATAAACTGCTGCGACTCAATGATATTAATTAAAAAAATTACCACCCTCGGTGCCAGTCTGTTATTGACTGCCTGTAACCTGATACCCGTCGAACGGGTCAGTCAAGAAGCGCAAATCGCCCCCATTACGGCTTCAATAAACACGCCAGCGATTGTAACCGCCCCGGCCATACAGACGACTCAAACCATTGAGCCTGCTGAGCAGACATCCCCGATCCAGGCCAATGTCACCAGCGACCCCAGCCAAGAAGCACTCGCTCAGACGCTTCGGCGAATACAGAGCACAATATTGCTGGCCAATATCACACAAAGCGAGCCTTTTTGGCATCTGCCCTTAGATTTGACCCGCCCAGACCCTTATGCCCAATATCCGGACGATCTTTACCAGGTCATCAGACGCAACCTTCATTTCAATCTAGAAATAGATGATAAGCGGGTTGCCAGCCAATTAAAATGGTATGCCTCCCACCAGAATTACCTTAATCGAGTCAGTGAACGCGCTTCGCGCTATATGTTCCATATCGTTGCCGAACTGCAAGCGCGTGATATGCCGATGGATCTGGCGTTACTGCCCATTGTTGAGAGCGCCTTCGATCCCTTTGCCTATTCCCATGGGCGGGCGTCCGGTATGTGGCAATTCATACCGTCAACCGGGCTTATGTTCGGTCTCAAACAGGACTGGTGGTATGACGGGCGCCGCGATGTGGTGGAGTCGACCCGCGCCGCGCTCGACTATCTGACCCATTTAAATAAGATGTTCGATGGTGATTGGTTATTAGCCTTGGCGTCTTACAATTCAGGCCCGGGCACGGTCAGGAAAGCACAACGAAAGAACCGCCGAGCGGGCAAGGCTACGGATTTTTGGCACCTTGACTTACCGCGCGAAACCGAAGCCTATGTCCCTAAGATGATTGCCTTGGCCACATTGTTTAAGAATCCCGAGGCCTATGGCGTGGTGCTCCCTGAGGTATCTACTGAGCCCTTTTTCAAGATTGTTCAGACCGGTGGGCAGATTGACCTAGCTCAGGCTGCTGCGCTGGCCAAGATGGAACTGAGCGACCTATATATGCTTAATCCCGGTTATAACCGCTGGGCGACAGATCCTGATGGGCCCCACCAATTGCTGGTCTTTACCGATCGAGAGCAGATCTTTAACGATAATATTGCCCAGCTGCCTAGCAATCAACGATTAACATGGGATCGTTATAGCATTGTCAACGGCGACTCCCTGATAACAATTGCTCGAAAGTTTAATGTGACGGTGAGCGTCATCAAGGATGTTAATGGCCTCAAAGGCAACCTAATTCGAGCCGGGGATAAATTAATGATTCCGGTCGCCAGCGAAAACGACAACTTTTACGCCCTTTCGGCGGATAGTCGCTTAAAGGTAAAACAGGATGCCTTGGGTAACTCGGACCTGACTCGTATTGACCATCGAATCACTTACGGAGACACCTTCTGGGATCTTTCGATGAAATATAATGTCAGTGTGAAGAGCCTGGCTAAATGGAACAATATGGCCCCGCGGGATCTGCTTATGCCCGGCCAATTGCTTGTGGTTTGGGTGAAGCCTAATAGGGTGACCAGTGTTAGTGCCAGTGCCAGTGCAGACCAGCGAAAGATCGTTCGAAAGGTCGGTTATGTGGTCCGAAACGGAGATTCTCTGTACCGAATTGCCGACAAGTTCAATGTGCGAATCAGTGACATTCAAAAATGGAACGTTGTCTCGAAGTACCTGCAACCGGGTGATCGCTTGACACTTTACGTGGATGTCACCAACATCAACTAAATGTACCCGTACTCAACGCCCTTTACTCGATCATATTGGGCGCGTTGCAACCGCCTCGACGTCAGCGGTCAGGAGTAGCTTGATTTCGGGCTATGACACGCCGATAGAGGCGCTCGATAGACATAGCCATATTGGCTACTGAATATTTCTGCGCAAAAGTACGACTGTTACCCGCCATCGACGCTCGCAAATCCTCATTTTCAAGCAATGATATAACGGCGGCGGCCCAACTGGCGGTGCTTTCTGGTACCTTCATGCCGTTATAGCCTTGTTCAATCACATCATGCACACCGCTGGCCCGAACGGCGACAACTGGGCACCCTCCCGCCATGGCTTCGAGCAACACCATACCTTGGGTCTCAGAGGTTGACGCGAAGACAAAGATATCGGCCGCGAGATAGGCCCGCACGAGCGCGGCTGGCGCCATGCTGCCGGCTAAGACCACCTGTTGTGCCAAGCCGGTCGCATTGAGGCAACGTTGCAAGTGACGCCGTTCGGGTCCATCGCCCACCAACAGCAAGCGAAAGGGCACCTGAGTACCCTGCTTTACCATTTGAATGCCCTCAAGCAGAAAATCCAGGTTTTTCTCTTTCGCCAGCCGCGACACACTAATCAACAGCCGTTCACCGGGGCTGGCGTAGAGCGTCCGCACTCCGTCTATATCCGCAGCACTGTGGCCCTGATAGGCAGTCAAATTAATGCCTGTTGGTATGGTTTCGACCAACGCCCTGACCCCTAGATGCCGCAGGTACTCCTCCGTCGAGGAGGTAGGAGCAATTACCGCTTGGCAGCGATTGGCGAATCGGCGAATCAGGAAGTGTACCAGCAGGGCCTTCAACTGCTCGCCCGGCACGGGCAGATAATGGACATAGCGCTCCATTCGGGTGTGGTAGGTAAAGACGACGGGGATCTTGCGCCGCCGGGCCAACCTCATGCCCTTGGTGCCGAGCCAATAAGGATGGTGCACATGAACCACATCGATGTTCTGAGCCGAGAACTGCTGGCGTGTCAAGGGCGACCAGAGGCTAGCCAAGGGGAAATTCTTTTTTTGGCTAAAACCGACAGACGGTATCCGGATAACCTGGGAGTCCGGTTCAGTCATCAACGGCAGACTGTAGGTCGGGGCGAAGACCCTGACCTGGTGCTGACGTTCGATTAGGCCGCGGCGCAGCCGGTCAATCGAAATGGGCACCCCACCGACAAAGGGCAAATAGGTGTTGGTGAACATTGCGATGGTTAATGGCTCGGCGTTGGTTTGGTCATCTGCCTGGCTGAAATCTTGATAATAACGATCCTGTTTGATGATCTTAGCATAGACCCGCACGCACACTAATCCGAGCAAGGTTATGGTCACCAGCAAGTTAAACAGACTCATATAGAAAAATGAAAATAAGAACAGTTTGATTGTTTCAAACTTGTAGCGCATATTCCCGAGGCTTTTTTCAACCACAACGGGCAAAAAATCCGTCCTTTCACCCTGCACCCTTACCAGGGTAAATTGATACTTATCTTGTTTTTCCAATAGCAGGCCACCGATTTGTCCGACGCTAACATAGTTGACCCGATGCTGAAGCTGCTGAGAATAGCCGCCCTGGCCAAGCGAAAAAACAGCCGTGACCCGCGCCGCAGCAAATTGTGCCAATAGCGGGTCGCTTGGCTGCCCGCTTGACTCATCGGCTGCGAGATCAGGCAACGGGGAATAATTCATAAACACGAAGCGCTGCCGAAACCGCTGGGCCAGCGCCAACTCCTCGCTCAACCAACGTTGTTGCCAAGCCAAGGGGGTATGGCCGGTGCCATCGAGCATGATGAAATAGCTGTCAGCTAGATGAAACGAATACAAAAAAGGCCCAAAATAACGATAGTAGTTTTGCGCCCCGAAACCTTCGACCTCGTTTTCCCCTACCGACAACAGGAACGGAATATTGGCGCGGGTCATCCCCTTATATAACAGCTGGTACTTTGACTCGGCACCGTCATAGACCGCATTACCGACCGAAATAATAAAATCGACCTGATGGCTGAGCAGCTCAGGAACCACCCATTTGTCAAAAATCTGCAGTGAATTATTCATCGAGCCAACCACGGCGAAATTAAAGTCCGTTTTGTCGCGCAGCGCCGCCTCAATGGTATCAACCTGTTGCGCATTGATCGCCTTGTAGTCGGTGTAGGCTAGGTAGGTATAGGCTCGAAAACAGATGAGCACCAGAGCTAACAGCAACAAGAGCGCCAAGGCCAGGTTCAAATTGTTTTTCTTAGTCATGGGCGCGTTCCCTGTGCGCTAGAAGCAGGCTCTATCGACCAAAACCAGACCCATAAAAACGCGCTATAGACGTTTACAGCATGCCATGAGGCGGCCTGCATGGCCCGTTACAGCGCGAACTCACGGGCGCCGTCCGTTAAAATTGACGAATCGCTCGACCCGTTGATCGACAGCCAAAATATTACGCTCGAGCTGTTGTCGCCACTGTTCCAGCTGGTCGCTATTCAAAGTATCGGGAACGGTCACGGGTGCGCCAAACATTAGCGTAACCTGGCTAAAGGGCAGCGGAATTTCCAAGCCATCCCAACGTTTCGAAAGGACGAACTTATGCTTACTGGCGACCGATATGGGAATAATCGTCGCATTCATCTTCGAGGCAATCCAGACGATACCGCTCTTAACCTGGTGTTTAGGGCCCAAGGGACCGTCTGCCGCGGTACCGACGCTATTATGCTCCTGGCGCACTCTGGCGAGCAGGCTGCGCATCGACTGACGAGTAGCCCGGTTTGGAATCAATAGACTGCTAAAACCAAAGCGTCGAGAGATCGTCGCGATGGCGTCACCGCGATCCGACTCACTGCTGATAACACAGCCTTGATAGCCTTGTAATAGGGGCAATATGGGCACATATTTACCGTGCCAAAAGTACAGAAAGGTTGGTTTATGGCTATCGTAGGGGTCATCATAGAAGCGGCGATCGACGAAGCGAATTCGCCAGGTCAGNTTCAACATATACAGACCCGCGGCCGCAAGGTGACCGCGCCATTGACGCAGATTTGGGTTGCTAAGTTTCACTGTGTTACAGCGACGTTGCATGTGCGGCTCCGTGCCCTTTCCGATATCCCTGATGCCAACCATGATATTGACCGCGAGCTTTAGCACAACCTAGGCATGGCCCCACGGTATCACAATCACCAATTAATGCCGTTGTGGTTTGGCCCCAGGCCGCGGTCGATCGGGCTCACAGGGCCTGCCCCGCTACTAGGGTAACCAACGTTTGCGCAACTGACCCTCAAATGCGCCAAATAAGGCCGCGCTTGCGCCCTTGATGCGCTGCTCGAGGCTCTTGTGCGGGACCCATTGCACCTTGTACACCTGTGNCTGTGCGCAAACCTGTTGCAAATATGCATCACTGGTCGATATTTCGTCGACCAGTTTTAACGTGAGCGCGTCTTCGGCCAGCCAGAAATCCCCTTCAGACACCTGGTCGATATCGAGTTCACTGCGGTGACGTTTGACCAGTGCTTTAAAATGACCGTGAATGGCGCCCAGATCCAATAAATGCTTTTCCCGACCCTCATCGGTATTTTCCCCCAAGAGGGTTAAGGGTGCCTTATGTTTACCTGCGGTTAACACATCCACATCGACATCCAAGCGTTTCAGCAAGCGATGGACGTTGGGTATTTGTGACACGACGCCAATGGACCCTACAATGGCGAATGGCGCGGCTAAGATGCGATCGGCAACACAGGCCATCATATACCCGCCGCTTGCGGCGACCTGATCGACACAGGCCGTCAAGGTTAACCCGGCATCGGTTAAGCGCACCAATTGGGACGCGGCCAAGCCGTACCCGGTTACCGAACCACCTGGGCTTTCGATGGCAATTATGACCTCCTCTCCGGGCTGGGCAATGCTCAGTATGGCGGTCACTTCTTGGCGTAAATTGGCTAATTGAGAGGCATGAATATCGCCTTTAAACTTGAGGTAATAGGCGTTTTTAGCTGTATCCTCGGACTTTTCAGCACTTTTATCGGCCACCTTGCGCGCTTTAAGGACCTTTTTTAGGGCTTTCTTGCTGAGCATTTGGTGGCGCATACGCAAACCAATATCATCGAACACTCGATTAAGATGCTGAATAACGAGTTTGCCTTGATTGGGTCCCTCACCGCCCAGTTTGGATGCCCGGACGAGCACGCCCAGTAACACCACAGCGGCAACGAGAAACGTCAGGGTTTTAAGTAAGAACAGGACATAATCAGACCACAAAATAGTACACTCCTAATATTTGAACGACTGTTTCAAACATATGTTTGATTTTTAAACTTCGCTACACCTACAATGTATACAGGCACTAGTTGGTGTCAACACTCAAACTTTGCAAGAGGAGCAAACCGGATGAGCAGCCTAGTAGACGCTTTTAACCAGATAGAGTCCCGTTTTAATGCAACCGCCGCGGCCGGTCTTGATGTTGTGTTTCAATTTACCATTGATGATGACGCTTACCACCTCGTCGTCAAGGACGAAAACTGTACCTTAACGGTCGGCGAGCACGAGGATCCGACGGTCACCCTGATTATGAATAGGGCCACCTTTGAAGAGGTCGTGAGCGGTGAATTGAACGGCATGCAAGCCTTTATGGCCGGCCGACTGCGCACCGAAGGCGATATGATGTTAGCGACTCGATTAGCCGCCCTATTTTCCCTCTAACCCTGCGTCCTGCTTACCGCTACCGGCTTAGGGCGGTAGCTTGGCCAAGTCGCTAAACCTTGAGGGAATTGAGCGAATGCACGGCTAATTTCAAGATATCCAGATTTTCGCTGGAACTCAGCAATCCCTCCAAATAGAACTCCAAGCTCGACAGCGCATCGGCAAACAACTCCAGTTGGTCGGGATCGATCAGTGTGCCCTTTTCAAGCAGCTCGCGCTGAATAAACACGATGATCCGAGACACAATAGTCGCGGCCTGGTCGCTGTTTAAAAATATCAGCGCACCGCGCACTCCGGCCAGCGTTGCGACGACATTGGATAGGTGCAGCCGATCCCCTTCAGAGTCCATATAGGCTGAAATGGCGCGTTTGGCTAGGGCCAAACCGCCCTCCGATTCATCGATTAAAATCACGCGGGCCTCATGCAATTGCACCTGAAATGCCTTATTTTCACCCTCCAAGTCTTTCTGCGAAAAACCTTGGAGTAACCTAGCCAGTGCGCTTTCAGCATAGAGTACGACATCGGCGATGGCTAGCAGCTCATCATGGCTAGGCGCGGCACTGTCGGCCCAACTGCCGACTATATCGGCCTGCCCTTTTAACACGTTAGCGGGGCTGGTTAAGCCCACCATGACATAGATATCGGCAACTTTTTTCAGACGATTGTGCAATTCTTTGGCCGAAAAAGGCCCACCTCGGGCGACCTGATCGACCGAATCCTTAATCGCGGTAATATCCTCCTTTAAGGCCTCCGCCACACTGGCCAGGACACCTCGACCGGGACTAAAGAGCACTTGGCGCTGCTCTTCGAGCATTGCTTCGCTATAGGGTAGGCGCGGCAGCTGATAGAAATTGGCGACCTGAAGGGCCTTTGGGCTATCGCATTGGTTCAATGCCAGTAAAAACAAAAATTCCTTGATCAGGGCTATGTTGTTCTGTTGTCTAAGCGACTCCGGCGCTTTTAGGATTAGGCTTCTCAGCTCCCGCTCCAGTAAGGAAAACAAACGCTTTCGAGTCGGCGTCATGCTCGCCTCGTTAACCACCATGGCGTCCAATGCACCTGAGGCAACCCACCAGAGCGGGGCACAGGGTGCATTGCCTAACAGCTGATCGATTCGGCCAATGGCCAAGGCCATATAACGCAGAGCGCCTTTGGCTCGATCCCCGCGAATTACATGCAACAGACCGGCCTGGTACATCTGTCGAAACTTACGTAATTTAACCAGCGTGTCTCGGGTTATTCGTACCGGCACCTTGGACGGTACCTTACTGGGTTTAAAGCTAAACTGGAAAAAATAGCCTTCCCCTAGGACCGGGGCTTTGCGGGCTAAACGCAAGGTGTTGATAGCGGGCAGCAAGACAGCAGGCACCGCCTTTTGTTGCAGACTCAGCAATTCCAAATAACGGGTCAATATTACCAGGGTTTGACTAACAGCTTCTAATATCGACTTAACGCCTTGCTCGGTTATCTCAAGGCCATCGGGCAGCGCGTTTAAAGCCGTATTTATTTCATCACACACGGAGATGGCGCCACTCTCCTCCAAAACCTGAAAGATGCCCCGCAATTGCCGAACGCAGTCCTGAACTTCTTCAAGGGACGCCAATTCGCTGCTGTTCTCGCTAAAGTCTTGCAAAGCGGATTGGGCTTGTTGAATCGTTGTGCCAAGTTCGCCCTTGATCGCCTCTGCTGAAAAAATTGCACTCATCTGGTCACCCAACTCCGAACTTTTTCATCGTCTCTGTGTAATGTTAGCTTGTTATTCACCACGAGTAGGTCAATTTACCCCTTCGTGATCGGCCATCACTCTTTGCGTCCCCTGCATTAACATGCGCTAATCGGCAAATTCGTCCCTGCTAAAAATACTGACATTGCGTCCAAGAGTCTATGAACAGCCGGGAAACGCGACATCTATAGGGTAAAGATGTGTCCGACATCACGCTCTAGAGCATTTAATAATAGTATTTTCTGTGCTGACGAAAGACCGTATACTGCCTTTTTCATCAAGCATTTCGTCTATCCTATGTCTTTAGCGTCCCAGCCTTTAACAACGCAGTCTACAAAACCCCATGCTCAGTACCCGCACAAGTATTCCGTTGCACCGATGATGGATTGGACCACCAGTGAATGTCGTCAGTTTCACAGGTTACTGACCAAAAAGGCTCTGCTCTATACCGAAATGGTCACAACAGGGGCTCTAATTCACGGCAACACCGAACGGTTTTTACGCTTTTCGGCTGCGCAAGAGCACCCGGTCGCGCTGCAGTTGGGCGGACATGATGCGCATGATCTGGCGCATTGTGCACAGCTTGCTCAGGATTATGGCTATGATGAGGTCAATCTCAATGCGGGTTGTCCCAGTGATCGGGTTCAAAACGGTATGATTGGTGCCATCCTAATGGCCCATGCGCAACTGGTCAGCGATGCGCTCAAGGCCATGTTAGATCGGGTTGACCTACCCATAACCATAAAGCATCGAATCGGCATTGATGATTTTGATAGCTATGCCTTTTTACGCGACTTCGTTGGTACCGTCGCACAGTCCGGTTGCACAACCTTTATTGTGCATGCCCGGAAGGCCATCTTGAAAGGCCTGAGTCCGAAACAAAACCGTGACGTCCCGCCCCTCGACTATCAACGCGTTATTCAGTTAAAAAGGGATTTCCCAGAATTGCATATTGTGATCAATGGCGGCATTAAGGACCATGGTCTGGCTCAGGATCTGCTGGATCAAGGCGTGGACGGCGTCATGGTAGGCCGGGAAGCTTATCAAAACCCCCTTCTTCTGCTTGAGGTTGACAAGCTTTTCTACCAGTCGGCCGACCCCTATGACACGCCAGAGGCGCTCAATGAGGTTTTAATCGACTGGATTCGACTCAAGGTGGCCTCGGGCACACCGCTAAAGTACTTGGCGCGTCATATGTTGGGTCTATACAGCGGACAAGCCGGGTCAAGAAAGTTTCGTCGTCATCTGAGTGAAACCATGCATCCAATTGAGGCTCCGCCGGATATCTTCGAAACAGCCCTGGCCTTTATCAAACCGATTGGTTTCCGCGGGCTCCAAGAATATAGCGAGTAAGGAAGACGGCCATCGCTAAGGTGTTGACTAACGCTTGAAACGTGGCGCCATGCCGATTATTATAATTTAACCCATTATAGATAACGGTATAAAATGGAACACTCCATCTTTAAACAGTTTGAACACCTAAGATCGACTATGTTGATTTTTGCCCGGGAATTGAATGACCAGGCCAAGGTTCAATGGCTAGCTCCCTGGCATGGGCTGGGCCAATCGGCAACCGTAGAAGATATCCTGTTTGATCTCTGGTATCACGAGGACCAAGATGGGCGGGAAACGCGCGTCTATCCTGGACTCATCGGCCTGACGCGGCAACAATTCACCTATGCCAATGAAATCAATATCGCCAAGGACACCTTTCGTAGCACCATTGCGCAAATTAAAGAGCTCGATAAGGCCAATTGGCGAGAGATTCAGGGTCGATTAGCCCGCCGTTACCAGGCTCTGAATGACCAGATGTCGCGCGAGGGCTTAAATCGATTGCATTTAAAACAGGTGTTTCGGCATTTGCCACTGGTCGTCAGTCGGCCCGAAAAGGTAGGTTTTAGTTGGTATACCAGCGGCCGTTCAATCAAGAAAACTAGCAAACAACAGGCCTATGAGTTGCTTTGTAAGCTCAATACCGACTCCAGCCATATCCGCATTCAGCTCGAACGACTGGCTAGCCTGAGCGACGATGAGCCCCTGGCGCGAGTGCAAAAACAGGCACCGATACTGCGTGCTAATCTAATCTTTGCCGACAAAAAACGACGCTCTCTTAATGTCTCCTTGCCACTGCTCTTCCCGCACGAAGGTAAGGGCGAATTGCCGCAGTTCAATGTACCCCCGATCGAACCACCATCCCAACGGACTCGGCTTGTGCGCAGCGACAATCGAATCGATGATGATGCTTTTTTGCCATCGATACGAGTACATCGCTATGCTAGCGCAGTCAAGCGCGCCTTCTATTAAATGAGCTGCATTAAAACAGTCGATTCAAGCCATTCAGGGCGGCAACCCGGTAGGCCTCGGCCATGGTCGGATAATTAAAGGTGTGCTCGAGAAAGTAACGAATCGAGTTGCCGCCACCCTTCTGCGCCATGATGGCTTGGCCAATGTGGATGATTTCCGCAGCCTGATCGCCGAAACAGTGGATACCCAGCAACTCGGTGGTCTCACGGTGAAAGAGCAATTTTAATACCCCGGTCTCCTCGCCGGTGATTTGGGCTCGGGCGGTATCTTTGAAGTAGGCTTTGCCCACTTCGTAGGGGATTTTGGCTGCGGTCAGTTCCCGTTCCGTCTGACCGATGGTGGAGATTTCTGGGATGGTGTAGATACCAGTCGGCACGCTATTGATCTTACGATAGGTGCCGTTATTTGAAATCACCCCCGATACCGAACGTCCTTGATCATAAGCGGCGCTGGCGAGGCTGGGCCAACCAATCACGTCGCCTACGGCGAAGACATGCTCTATGGTGGTCTGATATTTATCGTCAACATCAAGTTGGCCGCGCTGATTGGCAGGCAAATCGATAGCCGATAAATTTAACTGGTCGGTATTGCCGGTACGGCCATTGGCCCACATGAAGGCATCACACTTTATTTTCTTGCCCGAATTGAGCGTCAAGATGACATGATTGTCGAACCCTTCGACCGATTTAAAGGTTTCGTTGTGGCGAATCAACACCCCATGGCCGCGTAAGTGATAACCCAGACCATCCGAGATTTCATCGTCCATAAAGGCTAGTAGGCGGTCTGCGGGATTGATTAGATCCACCTTTGCCCCTAGCCCGTTGAAGATCGAAGCATATTCACAGCCAATGACTCCGGCGCCATATATCACGATGTTGCGTGGGGTCGTAGCCAAGTCAAGGATGGTGTCACTATCGAAAATCAATGGATGCGTAAAGTCGACTTCGGGCGGACGATAGGGCCGAGAACCGGTGGCAATCACAATATTGGTCGCCTTGAGCGTCTCGACCTTATTGTTCTCCAGCTCAATTAAAATAGTTTGGTTGTCTTGGAAATTGGCCTGGCCAAAGAACAAGTCCACCTTATTACGGGCGTAAAACCGGGCGCGCATGGCAGTTTGCTTCTCGGTCACCTTTTGCGCCGTCAAACGGATCTGTGCGAAAGATAACCATTTTTGTTCAGACATGTTGCGGAACATGGGATTGCGGTTGTATTGCATAATCTGATGAACAGCGTGGCGCAACGCCTTGGATGGGATGGTGCCCTTGTGGGTGCAGTTACCGCCAACCTCGCTGCGGGCATCGATAACAGCTACCTTCAACCCAGCCTTACTGCCGTTCATGGCCGCACTTTCACCCGAGGGCCCGCTGCCTATTACCACTAGATCATACTTATGTTCCGACATTAAAACTCCAGGTAACGTTATTTGCTCGCGTCATAAGATAAGGGTGTGGAAGATTTCTTACCGGTCACCTTGTTCTCTTCATCACATATGCTTTCATCGCCACCACAGACATCACATTCCGATAGCATGCCGATGGCTGCCATACCGCCGCAGGAACCGGCAATAGGCTTACGGCCAAAGATCACGCCAACGGCCATAAGGCCTACAACCGTGAGCATAAAGGCGAAAACTACTAAAATCGTATCCAACATATTACTCTCCTAAATATTCGTTGCTAACAAACCAAATTGCGCGGTAAATTGACTCGACTGCCAGGATCGGAAGGTTGAACCCTCCTTGTAGATCAACAAGACAGCCAAATTTTTCGCCTCAGCCAGTTTCAGCGCCGGCTCCTTACCCATAGCCATAAAGGCCGTGGCATAGGCATCGGCATCGATACAAAGGGGCGTGACAACGGTCACTGACGCTAGATCGTGCACCACCGGGTAACCCGTTTTGGGATCAATGGTGTGGCTGTAACGCTGTCCATTCACTTCAAAAAAATTACGATAATCACCGCTGGTTGCCACCGCCCCAGTACTGATTTCGAGAATTCGAAACACCGAACGACTCGCTGAATCGGGATTCTCGATCGCAATGCGCCAGGCAACCCGATCCGGTTTGGTGCCGGAAAAACGCATCTCACCACCAACCTCGACCAGGTAATTGGCAAAGCCTTTTTGACCCAAATAGTCGGCCACCAGATCGACCGCGTAGCCCTTGGCAATGGCTGACAAATCCAGCGCGCGCGGGGCCAGTTTGGTCAAGGTTTCGGCCTCCTCGTTGACCACCAACTGTGCGTAACCGACTTGCGTCTGCAGCTGCTCTAGCTCAGCGAGGTCGGGCAGATCCGATTGACCGACTATGGGCCCAAAACCCCACAGATCGACCAGTGGCGCCACGGTTGGATCGAAGTAACCGTCGGTGGCCTCGGCTATTTGCAATGCTCGCTCAACCACATGAATGGTTTTTGCGTCGACCGCTACCGGGCTGTTTACCGGCGCAGCTGCGAAGATTGATAGGTCAGATCGTGGCAAATAGGTCGACATGCGATTGTTGATGTCGGCCAGGACTCCCTCGACGCCCAGCTGCAAACCGCGCGCTTCGGACAGAGTACTCACTAATTTAACGGAATAACTGGTCCCCATGGCATAGCCAAACAGAGTTTGGACTTCTAAGGGCTCAGAAACAGAACAGCCCGTAAGGCTGTATACACTTAGGCAGACAGACAATACGGGCTTTAAGAGGTGCTTTAACATCCAACGCTCGCTAACAGGGTTTAACCACCAAAGTCATCCAAGAGGATNTTTTCACGNTCNACACCCAGATCTTCCAACATTTTGATCACCGCCGCATTCATCATNGGAGGNCCACACATGTAGAACTCACAATCTTCGGGGGCTTCGTGATTTTTGAGATAATTTTCAAACAAAACGTTGTGAATAAAACCGGTGTAACCGTCCCAATTGTCTTCTGGCATCGGATCAGACAGCGCCAGATGCCAATCAAAATTCTCATTTTCAGCGGCAAGCATGTCATATTCATCTTGGTAGAAAGCCTCACGCATTGAGCGTGCGCCATACCAGAAGCTTATCTTGCGCTTACTGCCAATGCGTTTGAGTTGGTCAAAGATATGTGAGCGCATCGGCGCCATACCAGCTCCGCCGCCGATAAAGACCATTTCGGCTTCACTTTCCTTAGCAAAAAACTCACCGAAGGGACCGTATACGTCAATCTTGTCACCTGCCTTGAGGCTAAAGGTATAGGAAGACATCTGTCCGGCCGGAAGGCTGGTGCCCGGTGGTGGCGTCGCAATACGAATATTAAATTTCACGATGCCGACTTCATCGGGATAGTTGGCCATCGAATAGGCCCGAATCACCGGTTCAGTCACCTTAGAGCTATTCTGCCAGATGTTAAACTTATCCCAGTCCGCGCGGTATTCTTCATCGACTTCAAAGTCTTTATAGAATACTTCATGGGGTGGGCATTCGAGCTGAACATAACCGCCGGCGCGGAAATCAACACTTTCACCTTCCGGTAATTTGAGGGTCAATTCCTTGATAAAGGTGGCGACGTTGGGGTTGGACATTACAGTACATTCCCATTTCTTCACGCCAAACACTTCCGGGTCGACCTGAATGGTCATGTTTTCTTTAACGGCGACCTGGCAGGACAGACGCCAGCCTTCGCGCAACTCACCCTTGGTGAAATGCGGGACTTCCGTTGGCAAGGCACTGCCGCCGCCGGAGGTCACCATGCATTTACATTGTGCACAGGTTCCGCCACCGCCACAGGCCGACGATAAGAACACACCGTTGGCCGACAGGGTCTGCAGCAGTTTACCGCCCGCGGCGACGGTTAATTTCCGATCCGCCGCATCGTTGATATCGATGGTCACATCGCCACTGTTAACAAGTTTGGCACGTGCCGCTAAAATAACGGCCACCAACAAAAAAACAATCGCGGTGAATAGAACGACGCCTAATAGTATTTCTGTAGTCATCTCTTACTTCCCCTCAGCTTTTACAGTGATACACCAGAAAAAGACATAAAGCCTAAAGACATTAAGCCGACGGTAACAAAGGTAATGCCCAGTCCGCGCAGTCCATCAGGAACGTCACTGTACTTTAATTTTTCACGAATACCGGCCAATGCAATGATCGCCAATGCCCAACCAGCACCCGAGCCTATACCGTAGACGACGCTTTCACTGAAGTTGTAACCGCGTTCGACCATAAACAGGGACCCGCCCATGATGGCACAGTTAACGGTAATCAACGGCAGGAAGACGCCTAGAGCGTTGTAAAGGGCTGGAAAAAATCGATCTAACACCATCTCCAAAATCTGGACTATCGCAGCGATCACGCCGATATAGCTCAGATAGCCCAAGAAACTTAGGTTGGCTTCAGGAAAGCCGGCCCAAGCTAAAGCACCTTCACGCAGCACAAAGGTAAACAGAAGATTGTTGACCGGTACCGTGATGGTTTGCACCACGATTACGGCAATGCCCAGACCAATGGCCGCAGACATTTTTTTCGACAGAGCCAAGAAGGTACACATGCCTAGGAAAAAAGCGAGGGCCATGTTTTCAACAAAGACCGCGCGGATAAATAAACTGATTAAGCCTTCCATTTACACGGCCTCCTTATGGCTCTGCTTGGCTAAGCGATAATCCACCGCTTCAACCTGATCTTTGCGTTGAGTACGGATGAGCCAGATAAAACCACCAATCAGGAAGAACGCGCTGGGCGGCAGTAACAACAGTCCGTTGGGAATATACCAGCCGTCGTCTTTGACCAGCGGCAGAATGTTGTAACCCAACAATTTACCCGCGCCGAACAACTCGCGAATAGCGGCTAAAAATATCAGCACCACACTGTAGCCTAGGCCATTGCCGATACCGTCTAAAAAGCTGGGAATCGGTGGGTTGGCCATCGCGAAGGCTTCAGCACGCCCCATCACGATGCAGTTGGTGATAATCAGACCGACAAACACCGATAGCTGCTTGGAAATATCATAGGCGTAGGCTTTCAATACCTGATCCACCACGATCACCAGCGACGCAATAATGGTCATCTGAACGATGATTCGAATGCTGCTCGGGATGTAGTTTCGAATCGAGGCGATAAAGAAGTTTGAAAATGCCGTAACCAAAGTTAGTGCAATACACATCACCAGGGTTACTTTCAAACTAGTGGTCACCGCAAGTGCAGAACAGATGCCTAAAATTTGCAGGGCAATTGGATTGTTGTCGAATATAGGGGACAACAGGACCTTACGAGTATCGGACATCTTACGCCCCTCCTGTTTTGAGCTGATCAAGGAATGGTTTAAAGCCATTATCACCGAGCCAGAACTGCACTAGGTTGTCGACGCCACGAGTCGTCAAGGTAGCGCCCGATAGGCCGTCAACCTGGTAAGGACTAGCGGCATCCGCTTGCCCGCCCTTGGTCACTTCAATGGCCATATTGCCCGTTTCATTGAGGATCTTCTTGCCAGGCCACTGAGCCTTCCATTTCGGATTATCCACTTCACCGCCTAGACCCGGCGTTTCAGCATGGGAGTAGAAGCCCAAACCGGCGACGGTATTAAAGTCGCTTTCAAGCGCAATAAAGCCCCAGAGGGTAGACCACAGGCCGTAGCCTCGAATGGGCAGCACGACTGTTTCAATGTCACCGTTTGTACCGCGCACCAGATAGACTTCGGCATACTTTTCACGCCGCTTGATGTCGGCGATATCAGTCACCTTGTCCAGCGCGTCAGTTAACGCAGGATCGGATACAGCCTTGACTGAGTCAAAGGTGTCGACATCGAAGTCAGTCGAAAACTGGCCTTCACTGATGTCCACCAGACGGGTCTCGATGGAGGCAAACAGCTCTTTAACCGTCTTGCCGTCTTCCATAAGACCGGCGGCCGCGAGAATGTTGCGCTTCAGATCGAGCTCTTTATTCTCAACTTGCAGCGGCCGCAAGACCACCGCTGATGTTGCTACCACGATCGCACACACCATGCAGACGGCAAAGGCGACGGTGAATACATATTGGATGGAGTCTTTATTTTTAGCCACGAGCGAGTCTCCGCTTCACGTTTCGTTGAGTCACGAAATAATCGATGGTTGGCGCAAAAATATTGGCAAACAAAATAGCCAACATAATGCCCTCAGGATAGGCAGGATTGACAACACGAATCATAATTGCCATCAGGCCGACCAAGACACCAAACCAAATTCTGCCTTCGTTAGTCATCGATGATGAAATCGGATCGGTCGCCATAAAGATAGTACCGAAAGCTACACCGCCGATTACAAAATGCCAATACCAAGGCAAGTTAAACATCGGGTTAGTGTCTGAGCCAATCAGATTAAAGAACAGGGAGGTGCCGATAATGCCGACCAAAACGCCAAACACGATGCGCCACTGCACAATGCCCATAACCATCAGAACGGTACCGCCGAGCAAGATCATCAGCGTTGAAACTTCGCCTACCGAACCCTGTTGAATGCCCAGGAACGCTTGCATCCAAGTGAGACCGCCTAACGCGTTATCGATCAGGCCATTGGCGGCGGCAATGCTCAGTGCGGTAGCACCGGAAAAACCGTCGACCGCGGTCCAGACTGCGTCACCGGACATAGAGGCCGGATAGGCAAAGTAGAGAAATGCACGACCGGTCAGAGCTGGGTTGAGAAAGTTCTTACCCGTGCCGCCAAATACTTCTTTGCCGACGACGATGCCAAAACTGATACCCAGCGCAACGGCCCAAAGGGGTATGGTCGGTGGGCAGATCAGGGCAAAAAGAATCGAGGTAACAAAGAAACCCTCGTTCACCTCGTGGCCACGGATCGAAGCAAAGAGAATTTCCCAAAAGATACCCACAGCAAAGGTGGTTATGTAGATCGGTAAGAAGTAGACCGCGCCGTACCAGAAATTATCCCAGAGGCTGGCCGGATCGTTGCCCGATAGCAACAGAATTAAACCCTGATGCCAGTCTTGCGGCATTACTCCCGCACCACTGGCTAGAGCCGTATTGGCCTGATAACCCAGGTTCCACATGCCCCAGAACATGGCCGGAAAAACAAACAACCAAACCATGATCATGATTCGTTTAAGATCCATGCCATCGCGCACATGCGAAGTGGTATTGGTCATGGAATTGACCTTGTACAGTGCCGTATCGATGGCCTCGTACAATGGATATAGGGGAGCTAATTTGCCGCCCTTGTGAAACTGAGGCTCGATTCTATCTAAATAAGCTCGAAGTCCCATGATTAACCCTCCAGCTCTATTTTAGTCAAGGTATCCCGAAGGATTGGACCGTATTCGTATTTGCCTGCGCATACATACGTACACAGAGCCAGATCGTCTTCATCCAATTCTAAAACGCCCAATTGCTCGGCCGACTCCAGGTCGCCGCAAACTAAGGCGCGCAACAATTGAGTCGGTAAAATGTCCAACGGCATGATTTTCTCATACTGACCAATCGGCAACATACTGCGCTCGGAACCGTTGGTCGACGTGGTGAAATCGAAGAGTTTGTTTTTGAACAAACTCGACACATAGGTATTCTTGACCGAATACATATGGGTACCAAGCCGCAAGAAATGGACCATCGGACGAGAATAGTCATTTTCCAAGACACTCAGCTGAGTGTGGTAACGACCGAGGAACTCGGTGACCGACAAGCCGGCGTGACCGCCGAAGACAGAACCGGAAATCAGGCGGTTTTCGCCGGGCTTGAGTTCGTCTTGAGCTAATTCCGCCAGGGAAGCGCCGAGCAGGGTCCGAATCAGGCGAGGTTCTTTTACCTGGGGACCGGCGATGGCAATCACTCGACTGGTATCGAGTTGTCCGGTTGAGAACAGTTTGGCGATAGCGATCACATCTTGATAACCAATGGTCCAAACCGTTCTTTTGACCGACACCGGTGCCAGAAAATGGATATGAGTGCCGGGATTTCCGGCTGGGTGAACGCCGCTAAACTCTTCAACGGTGACACCCTCAGCGCTAGGTATCTTGGCACCGGCGGCCTTACAGAGCCAAACCTTGCCCGCTGTTAGCTTCGTCAGCAGCGTCAAACCAAGCGCGAACGCTTCGCTCTGCTCCGCGATGACCACGACCGGATCAACGGCTAAGGGATTGGTATCCATCGCCTGCACAAAGATCGCCGACGGTTGCGCGTCTATTGCCGGGGCCTTGGAATAAGGACGGGTACGAAAGGCGGTCCACAGACCGGATTCAACCAATTGACCCACCAGATCAGCGACCGGCAAAGCCACCAGCTCAGCAGCGCTGTATTGTTTGAAGCTAACCTGCTCGTCACCCTGAACATCGATCACGATTGACTGGAACACCCGACGGGCACCCCGGTTTATTTTCGCAACGACGCCCGAAGCGGGTGCGGTAAAAAGCACCCCGGGATTTTTCTTATCAGAAAAAACGGCTTGGCCTTTCTTAACCGAATCGCCTTCACGGACCAACATCGTTGGCTTCATGCCATGATAGTCATAGCCGACTAGGGCCACGGAACGCACTGAACGACCTTCCGAGATTTCCTGGCGCGGTGCGCCGGAGATCGGTAGGTTGAGTCCTTTTTTGATGGTTATCATATTATTTTATCCGCTGACTTGCTCAGATCACCCATAAACAGTGCTATGTAGCCCTGTTCGGGAACTGTTGCTGTCAAATTTGTTTCAGGCGATCTGCTCTTGCATCGTTGCAAAGCGCAGCACAGCCCCCCAAAATTCGACGACTAGTATAGTGATCCAGCCTTTAGAAGGCTACAGGTGAAATGCCTAGATACTCGTCATTTATGGCACAGTTACTCTTATTTTGATCGTTTATCAGTGCGATGCCTTCAAGAATGTGGGCAAATTCAGTAGAAAACTCGCACCTCAGGAAGAATTTGGCTAGGATTCGCCTTCGATTCGTTCTGATGACCCTAAAAGCCTCCTAAAATGACTTACTTAACATTTCAGTTACCGACCAAAACTGGCGATATTCGCGAAATTGCTAATCTCAGTGGCAGCGCCATTGCTTTCGCACTCGGGGAGATCATGGAACAACACCAACAGACGCTGTTGTGTATTGTCGACTCCCCATCCGAGCTCGAGGCCCTGATTACGGATCTGGAGGCCTATCATCAGGAGCGCGACTGGGACATCTTGACCTTTCCCGACTGGGAAACCCTGCCCTTTGACAACTTCTCGCCCCATGAAGACATTATCTCGGAGCGCTTGCGGGTCTTAAACCTACTGGCCAGTCGACCCAAAGCTATCGTTTTGTCGACCGCAGCTAATACCGTGCACCGCCTGGCGCCCTACTCGGCGATTCAAGGCGGCAGTTTTGCTTGGCGTGTCGGCCAGTCGCTCAATTTGGACCAACAGCGTCGTCAGCTCGAAAAGTCCGGGTATCGTGCCTCTGATACCGTTTTTGAGCACGGCGAGTTCACTGTGCGGGGCTCCTTGCTGGACGTTTTCCCGATGGGTTCCAAATTGCCGGTCCGAATCGAATTGTTTGATGATGAAATAGAGTCGATTCGCTGGTTTGACCCAGACACCCAGCGCAGCGCCGAAAAGGTCGATGAGATCCAGTTATTGCCGGGCCGTGAGGTGCCGATGAGCGAGGCCGGGATCAATATGTTTCGGCAGAATTTTCGCGCCCGATTCGATACCGACTTCAGCAAGAATGCCATCTACCGAGATGTCAGCAATGGCATCCCAAGTCCCGGCATCGAATATTACCTGCCATTATTTTACGAAGAAACCTCAACCCTGTTCGATTACCTGCCCGAGGGCACGCTGATCGCCAGCTCCGCAACCCTGACCGCGACCTTTGAACGGTATTGGCTCGACATCGAAAGCCGCTATGAAAACCGTCGGCACGATGTTCGCAACCCCATCCTGACACCAAACGAACTGTTTTTACCGAAAGAACAGTTGTTTGCCCATCTGGGGCACTTTCCACGCCTAATCTTGGCTCGCCATGCCTCAGCAGACCAGCAAGGCCGCTACAATCAAGCCATTTTGGCACCGGAAAACTATCCGATCGACCATCGCGCGCAAGAGCCCCTGAGTAAACTCGAGTGTTTCTTGCAAGAAACCGAACATCGTGTGCTGTTTTGTGCCGAATCGGCCGGCCGGCGCGAGGCCTTGCGCGAGTTGCTCGGCCGCATTCGGGTGCGACCTACCGATTGCGATTCCATTAGTGCCTTTCTCGGCGATAGCGCCATCCAAATCGGTGTTAGCATTGCGCCGATATCCAGTGGCCTGACTCTGATTGACCCCAAGATCACCCTGATCAGCGAAGCACAGCTGTTTGGCGAGTATGTCTCGCAGCGGCGGCGACGCAAGAAGACGCTAACAGATAACAATGAACAGATCATCAAGAGCCTAACCGAGCTACATCCGGGTACCCCAGTGGTGCATTTGGATCACGGTATCGGCCGCTATCGAGGACTTGAAACGCTGGAAATGGACGGCCAAGTTCAGGAGTTCCTGACCCTGGAATATGCCCAAGCCGCCAAGCTCTATGTGCCAGTCGCCAGCTTGCATCTGATCAGCCGTTATTCCGGTGCCGATGCCGATTTTGCACCGCTGCACCGGCTCGGTAATGACCATTGGGTCAAGACAAAGCGCAAGGCGGCCGAGAAGATCCGTGACACCGCCGTTGAGCTGCTCGAAATATACGCCCGCCGGGCGGCCCAAAGCGGTTTTGGCTTCACTCTCGATGATATCGAGTATCAACAGTTTTCCGCCGGTTTTGGCTTTGAAGAAACCGACGATCAGGCCTCGGTCATCGAAATGGTCCTGCAAGATATGAAACAGGCCCGACCCATGGACCGGTTGGTGTGTGGCGATGTCGGCTTCGGTAAAACCGAAGTAGCCATGCGCGCGGCCTTTGTCGCCGCCAACAATGGTAAACAGGTCGCCATCCTGGTACCCACCACCCTACTGGCGCAACAGCATTTTGAAAGTTTCCAGGATCGCTTTGCCGACTGGCCTTTCCGCATAGAGGTTCTAAGCCGATTCAACAGCGCTAAGCAAACCAAATTGGTTATCGACGGCCTGGCCGACGGTAAGGTCGATATCGTCATCGGCACTCACAAGCTGCTGCAAAAATCGATCAAACTGAAGCAACTGGGCCTATTGATTATCGATGAAGAGCATCGCTTCGGAGTCACCCAAAAGGAAACCATTAAGGCGCTGCGTGCAAATGTCGATATATTGGCCCTAACAGCCACGCCGATACCGCGGTCAATGAATATGTCGATGTCCGGAGTGCGCGATCTGAGTATTATCGCCACGCCACCGGCGCGCCGGCTGTCGGTAAAAACCTTCGTGCGCGAAAAGGACGATGCCCTGGTTAAAGAAGCAATTTTGCGCGAGATCTTGCGCGGCGGGCAAGTCTATATGCTGCACAATGAGGTCAGCACCATCAATAAGATGGCGCAGTACCTACAAGAACTGGTGCCCGAGGCGCGCATCGTGGCCGCACACGGCCAGATGCCGGAACGGCAGCTGGAACGCATCATGAGCGACTTCTATCATAAACGGTTCAATGTCCTGCTCTGCACGACTATTATCGAAACGGGCATCGACGTACCCAGTGCCAATACCATCATCATCGAACGCGCCGACAAGTTTGGCTTGGCCCAACTGCATCAGTTGCGCGGCCGGGTCGGCCGGTCGCATCATCAGGCCTATGCTTATTTGCTGACGCCACCTTGGAAAGCCCTAAAGCGCGACGCCCAAAAACGGCTCGAAGCGATTGCTGAATCGCAACATCTCGGTGCTGGCTTTACGCTCGCCACCCACGATCTGGAAATCCGCGGCGCCGGGGAATTGCTCGGCGAAGAACAGAGTGGCCACATCGAGGGCATCGGTTTCTCGCTCTATCTGGAGCTGCTCAACAAGGCGGTTACCGCGCTTAAAAAAGGCGAGCATCTGTCTCTGGACGACATCGACAAACAGGGGCCGGAGGTCAACTTACGCATCCCGGCACTCATCCCAGAGGCTTATATCTTCGATATCAATTCTCGACTGTCGATGTATAAACGCATCGCCAGCGTTAAAAACACCGCCGACATGCGCGAGCTACAGGTCGAAATGATCGATCGCTTTGGCTTGTTGCCCGACCAAGTTAAAAACCTCTGCCAACAGACGGTGCTGCGCATTTCATTGGAAACCTTGGGCATTGATCGGGTGGATATGAATAACCGCTTCGGCACGATCGACTTTGGTCGCAAAACCGTCGTCGACCCGATTAAGATCGTGCAATTGGTCCAGGCCGAACCCCATCGTTATGGCCTGGCCAAGGGTACCCAATTGAAATTTACAATCGAAACCGAGACAGCCGATCAGCGATTTGCCACTATAGAGCAGATTCTGGCTAAAATTACCCAATGAGTGTTACGAGACGTTTGATGAAGCTTCCCCTTAGTATTGCCCTGTTCTTACTGTTTACGCTCCCCTTTAGTTATGCTGAAGACAGCACCGCAAGCGCTGAGCCGGAGCGTTGGTTTCAAGTGGAGGTCTTGATCTTCAAGAATCCGCCAATCGATACCGACAATCCTGAATTGTGGCCCGTTTTTGCAGATATTCAGCAGCCATCCGCCTTTATTGAACTGGAAGTCTTGTCCGACGTGCCCACCGACAGCGTCGACGAGATCGATCTGATCGACCTGATCGAGGACACCCCCGCCGACGCGATTATTGACCTGAACGAGCCGGTTGCGGTTGAGCGCTTGGCTTCGTTTATGGCCCTGACGGAGGCCGAACAGCAATTGCTTGGCGCGCGTAACAAAATTGCGCGCGATTCGCGCTATGAGATTCTCTTTCATCAAGCTTGGAATCAACCGGTACCCGGTCGCGACCAGGTCATTCCGATCCGTATTGATGGCGGTGAACGCTTTGGCCGTCAATTTGAGTTACAAGGCTATATCACCCTCTATGTTGAGCGCTACCTGCACCTGAGTACCGATCTACACCTGATCGATTACATAGAAAGCACCGATCCGTTCAATCTGGTCGAAAGCAGCGACGGCAGCGGACCAGTGATCAATAGCCTGGCCGGAATACCCCTGGTCAGTGCGGACCTACTGCCCAATGGCCAGGCCGGTAATGAGTCCGGTCAATTTTTCATCTCCGTACGAGATGTTCAACTGAGCGAGAACCGCCGCATGCGCAGCAAGGAAATCCATTATTTAGACAACCCCGAGTTTGGCCTATTGATCCTGATCACCCCGATTAAAATCCAGTAAGGCCGCGCCCTAGCCCCTAGGTTCGGACCAAAAAAAAGCAGCCAAGGCTGCTTTTTTTTATTCTTGCTTGGCTAGCTTTGATAGAAATCGACCACTAACTGACTGAGTATAAGCCGCACCCGCTGCATACCGGCGGACAGATGATCGTCAATATCCTTGAGCGTGATGGCGCTGGCACCCTTGCCCGCCGCGGAATTGACGACTAGGCCCAGGCTCGCAAAGTTGAGCTTGAGTTCGCGCGCTAAGCAGGCTTCGGGCATGCCGGTCATACCCACTATATCGCAGCCATCGCGCTCCATACGGAAGATTTCCGCGGCCGTTTCAAGCCGAGGGCCTTGCGACACCCCATAGACGCCGCCATTAATCACCTTTTGGTCGACCTTGGCTGCCGATCGGACTAACTCGGCACGCAATGTCTCGGTGTAGGGGAAGCTGAAGTCGATATGGGATAGCGGGGCAAATTCGCCATCAAAGATGGTCGATTCACGCCCAAAGCTATAGTCGATGATCTGCGCCGGGGAAATCAAAGTACCCGGTTTCATGTTTTTCGAGATCCCACCAACCGCATTGACGGCAATGACATCGGTCGCGTAAAGCTTCTGCAAGGCCCATAGGTTGGCCCGATAATTCACTTGGTGCGGTGGAATTTTGTGCGGGTGGCCGTGGCGCGCGATAAACAGCACCCGCAAGCCATTGAGCTCGCCTTCCAATACCGGCGCTGAGGGTGCACCGAAGGGCGTCTGAATGTCATGCGCCGCAGAAATGGTCAGGCCGGGCAGTTCTGTTAAACCTGTGCCGCCGATGATCGCCAATGTACCGGACATATAACCTCTCAAAGTTGGCCGCTAAGACACGACCCAACAGTCTATAGAAATGGTGTCCCCTAGAGGATTCGAACCTCTGACCTGCTCCTTAGGAGGGAGCCGCGCTATCCGCTGTGCCAAGGAGACAAAAAATAGAGCGCGATTGTAACGAGCGCCGCGATCGATTAACAGTCTGTTTGCAGAATGAATTTCGGCAACGGTCCAATTTAACGATATACTGTGTTTTTTTCCAGTTTGAAAAACCTATGACTCCTTTAGATATAGATCAGATAGCCGATTGGCTGGATTCTGAGCAGCGCTCAGAAGATTGTTTCGATTTCCACGGCCTGCATGGCTTTTTAACCGCCCTCTTCCTGTGCAGTGAACCGCTTTCAGATGAGTGGTTGCAATCGGCCATCGATCAGCCACTGACTGATTTGCCGGAGAGCGAGGCACAGGCCTTTGCCCAGGGCTGCAGTGATCTCTACAAGCAGATCGGTGATGAGCTCTATTCGGACTCTAACCTCTCGGTCACCTTTGAACCAACCCTGGACTATGAAGAGTCCGATATGGAGGCCTGGTGTCAGGGCTTTATGGAAGTGGTCTTTGAGCGACCCGAAGCTTGGCAACATGAGGAAGAGGAGCAGTTAGCGATGTTGCTACTACCCATTGAGACCGCTTCAGGCTTCTTTGTGGATGAACCGGACTTCCAAAAACTCTACAGCCAGCCTGAGTTATTGACCCAGATGTTCAACGACATCCCTGAGCTGTTAACCGATATCTATCTGCTCTTCCACGCCCCGTCTTAGGGCTTTAGCGTCCGCCACCCAGACAATCGGGTGATGCCGGCGCTTGTCCGGCCCACTCGGTGGCCGTATAGAGATGCAGGGCCAGGGCATGCACTGGCCCTGCCAATTCAGCACTGAGCGCCTGGTAGACCTGTTGATGGCGCGCAACCCGGCGGATTGATGCGAATTGCTCGCTGACCAGCACCACCTTGAAATGGGTTTCGCTGTTGGCTGGTACCGAGTGTTTGTGACTCTCATTTTCCACGGTGACAAAGGTCGGTGCGAAGGCGGCTAGTTTTTGTTCGATTTGGTTTTGAATAGACATGCTTGCGACCCTTCAAGGTAGTATCTGGCAACCGCTGTGGCGATTGCCTATTCGATTGAGACTAGTGGATAACACTCAGCCCTCAACAGATGCGGCTATCTACGTCCCGGCTGAGCCTTCAGGCCTTACGCAGTTGCTCATCTATGGCAGTTTTTTTGTAGGTCAACTGCAGTAAACGCGCATCTATACCCGCCCGATGATGCACCCATTCGTTGCTCTGGCGCAGTTGCGCTTTGGTTTCATCCCATTGCGCCAACTGATCGTCGGACATTATTTTGGGCAGGGTGTCCAAGCGAAAGAGCATGGTTTTTCGGGCGACATAGAACAACAGACTCAACCAGCCCGAATCAAATCCCCAGCCGTCGCTATAGAGGGTTTGGCCTTCAAAGAGCGCGTTCAATTCGTTCGCGATAGTGGTCGGTGCCACCCCATCTGAGAGCAATTCTTCCCTGGAAATCAGATGCAGGCTGGCCGCCTCTTCACGCCAATGGGTCCAGTCCGGTTGCGGTAACACCAGCCAGGAATGAACCTCGCCTGTCTCCGCGGCAACACCAATTTCAATGGGGTAGCTGCCCTTGCCAAAACCCGATGCTTCAATATCCAGGATGGCCGGTGTGTAAAGTCGATCCAAAATAAAAACCCTAATATGAAAAAAGTTGGACCGGTATTACGGTCAAACAGTACGGCACTATAGTTAAAAAACCTGCCACCCTACCGGTCAGGGGTACAGTGTAACTGAAGATTGGGGCAAAACCGACCCACCTCTGCTGTTGGCAGAGCGGTTGCTCAAATCTACCTCAATAAGGTTACTCGATTAGGCCGAAACGGTGTGTTCAAGACTACGGAGGTGGGCTATGAGCGGGCCGGCGGGCCCGCGATGGCCGGCGATTAAAGCTATTTAAACGCTGCCGATGAAAACAGTTCCTCGACCAGACCATAGGTCAACAACTGCGGTAAGATCTGCGCTACCGGATCACCCTGCGAGTAAAAGGCATAGAGCGGCACGCCATCTCGATTAAAACCGGCAATCAGTGCATCAACCGCTGGCGATGGATTGGTCCAATCGGCTCGAATCAAGACTATCTCGTTATCACGGACCAAGCGTTCAAAGCGCTTACCCGACAGTGCTACGCGTTCATTGGCTTTGCAGGTAATGCACCAGGCCGCGGTCACATCGACAAACACACTCTTACCCTCGGCCAAGGATTGACTGACCAGAGCGGCGGAATAGTCTTGCCAGATATCGACGCTACGGCGCTGATCCAGGATCATCGAGAGCGCGGTCACCAGTAACAACAGGCGGGTCAAACGCTTGAACCAGATCTTGCCCCGCGCTTGGCCCGGCAACACGGTCAGAGCAGGCCAAATCGCCAAACTGAACAAAATCAAGCCCAGGCCCACCTTCAATAGGGCGTTCGAGCCTTGCAATTCAACCAACACCCAGAGCAGCCAGAGCGCGGTGGCATAGAGCGGGAATGCCATCAACTGGCGAAATTGATCCATCCAGGCACCGGGTTTGGGCATCCTCTTCACTAAGGCGGGCACATAGCTGATCGCTAGAATTGGCAACGCCAAACCCAGGCCCATGGCCGCAAAGATCAATAGGCTGACATAGGCCGGCTGCAGCAAAGCAAAGCCAATAGCCGAGCCCATAAAGGGTGCCGTACAGGGGGTGGCGACCACGGTGGCCAATACCCCGGTAAAAAAGGAGCCGGTCAAGCCCGATTTTTCGGTTAGCCCCTGCCCCACGCCCATTAGATTCTGGCCAACTTCAATATAACCGGTCATGGTCAAGGCCATGCCAAAGAACAACAACACTAAGAAGGCGACGAAAAACGGCGATTGCAACTGAAAACCCCAGCCGACCCATTCACCAAAATACCGAATCAACAGCAACAGACCCGCAACCGCGATAAAACTGATCACCACCCCGGCGGTGTAAGCCAGACCATGGTTGCGCGTGTGCGCAGAGTCTTGTCCAAATTGCGCCATATGCATGGCCTTTAAGGACAGGACCGGAAACACACAGGGCATTAGATTGAGAATAAGACCGCCGATTAACGCAAAGATTAGCGCGCTGAGCACAGTCAGGCCAGACATGGGCACGCTGCTCGAGGTATTGGCTGTAATGACCGGGCTCGATAGCTCGACCGCATCACCGGAGCCGACATCCAAGTCTAAGGACGGCACGGAGCGTGCGACCCTTATCGGTTCGCCGCTGAGCGAAAAGAGCCGCTTCTGCGGTGGATAACACAGACCGGCATCGGCGCAGCCCTGATAGACCAACAGAATATGCCCTTGATCCGATAAGATTTGATGGCGAACGTCTAAGCTATGATAGAAAACCGTCATGTCTTCATCAAAGTTGGGATCGTATTTAACCTTGGCATTATCACTGAATAGGCCGTCGGACAGCGCAGCGCCATCCTGAGGAATTAGGTTATAGCGATCCTGATAGAGATAATAGCCATCGGCAATATCAACATGCACGACCAGCTCTGTGCCATCCCCGACCACCGACACACTAAACGCGTCATCGACGGCTAAAAAATCTCCTGCCCAAACGCTGTTCATAACAAAAAACAGCAACACCAGTCCAAGTCTTTTCATTAACCGTTCACCTTAATAGAACCAAAGACATTCAGCGTCTGATCGACCGCCAAATAGGGTATGTTTATCTCATCAAGCCATGCCTGCACGGTTTGCTCGGCCAGGGTAGGACCGGCCAACATCGCAATGGTTGCAACGCTGCCCGCCATTAAGCAACTGTCGGCTAACACCGTGATAGCTGCCAAGCCATCAACCGGCGGAAAACCGGTATCAGGCCGCAACAAATGGCTATAACGTCGCCCCGCAACCGTGATAAAGCGCTCATAGTCGCCGCTGCCGGCCAAGCCGCCGATCGCCAAATCGAGCGTGGCCAGGGCGGTCTGGGTGTGGCGCGGATGGCGCATGGCAACCTGCCAAGGTCGGTCGCCGGGCTGCAGAGCACTGGTACCGATATCGCCCGCTAAATTCACCAGGCCAGAGACGCCCTGTTGTTTGAGTATTACCACCAACCGATCGACGGCAAACTCTTTTACCACGCCGCCGAAATCAAGTTCCATGCCCGGCAACAGGTGCAAATGGTGGCCGGTCCACGCCAGCTTAGGCCAGCCAATCGATGGCATTAAGCGGCCTAAGGCCACCGGGTCGGGCAACTCAGACCGACTATAATCCCACACTCGCCGCAAAATGCCGACAGTCGGGTCAAAAAGTTTACAACTCAGGTCAAAGCAGTGATCGATATAGTTTAATAACCCACAGGTTTCGGCGTCCAACGCCCGATTGTTCCATTCACCGCGGTTGATTTGGGACAGCAGGCTGTGCGNTTGAAAACGGCTGTACTTGGCTTCCAAGCGACCAAGTTCGGATTCCAGCTGGGAAAACAGGGCTTGATTGGCCACCGGCTCTCCCGGATCGAGCCATAGGTTCAATTCGCATGGCCCGCCCATAGCCTTAAAGCGCCGTTTGAGTAGTACCGGCGTCATTAAAAGCGGTAATCCAGTCCCGTGGTGAAGCGCCAAAAGGTGGGTAAGCCGGGGATTTCGCTCGAGTTAAAGCCAAATTCCGGATTGGCGACATAGCGTTCCAGGGCACCGACCCAACTAAACTGGCGAAAATCGACGCGCAGGCGAGTTTTTAAGGCGATGGCTCCGTATTGCGCCAAACGGGGATCGCTGGAGTAATACCGGCTGGTATCGGTGTTATAGACTTGGCCGCCGATACTGTCGTTGAGATCTGGCACCTCATAAAAGTAACCACTGCTTTGCAGGTAATAGCGTATGCCTGGGCTCAATTGAAATTTAATATCGTTCGCCGTAAAGAGGCGCCAGTTAGGCGCCCAGTTCTGATAATAATCGACGTCAACGGTATGGGAGGCAANGTCCCAGGTATCGACAAAGAGTCGGTAATCGGCGTGCAGCGCACCATTGAGACTGGGCAGGAATTTGCGCAGGCCCAGGCCCAGGATGCCGATCGCACGGGTCGAAGGGCGAATATCACAGGGTACGTTTTCGGCGTGCGGACAGTCTCTGTAGGGGTCGGATAGGTAGCCGTTCTTATAGGTAAAGGCCAGGTTGGCCTGTACAACGGTGTTCATATCGATAATCTGGCCCACACCCTCGAATACCGACACCTGCCACTTGCTNTGGCCNCTGGCGCCAAAGCGCGCTGGTTCATTGGCCGCTTGAGCNGTGGANCCGGCTTCATAGGCGGAGGTCGGCTCAATCAGATCATAACCGCCGCTGACCCCACCGCTGACCGTGGTCATCTGATCGTTCAAGGCAATACTGCCATCAACTGAGCCACTCACGGCCAGATAATCCCGCTCCACCGACACATAGGCGCCAACGCCCAGATCCGAGGTCGAACCATAGACTCGGCCACTCACGTTTAGGTCGTAGCGCTGCTCCTGGGAGGCGCCGGAAAAATGCGTGTAGACCGTGTCTTCTCCGGCCGGGACATAGGTGTATACCGGCGATGCACCGGCCATGGTCTCGTAGCTGCCTTCGACGGTCAGTGCAAGTTTATCGGTCAGCGGCGTGAGCAGATGGAACTGATGTACCTGAATTTTGTAACGATCCTGGGCGCCACCGGAATCATCGCGAGCCGCGGGGCTATCATCTTCGCTGTAATATGAATAACGATAGGCGGCTTCCGTGGCCGCCGGCCCGGCCGCATGGGCTGTCGCAATCATGCCGGGAATGGCGAAGGCACTCTGGGCCAATAACTTTAGCTTCTGGTTCATGGGCAATCCTGCGTTAATTACATCCACAGCCGCCGCCCGCGGCAGAACCGCCGCCGGACGAGGCTTCTTTGGCAAAATAGATATGGCCGTCTAGGGTGCTCTCAAGCACATCGGGCGACCACCGCATTTCAGGTTTTGCCAGGGTGCCCCGTTGCCAAGGACTGACGGTGCTGCAACCGCTCAAGATCAGCAAACTCAACACTAAAACTGCGCTTTTCATAATCATAGGGTTCACTTCTAATCTATTAAATATTTTGGCAAGTTAGACCCCTCGCCTCGCGCCCTATTTGCATAGGCCGCCTCAACCGAACACAGAGGTGGCACCGGCCCCTAAAGTTTAGTCACGCTCTAGCCGAAGATCGGAATTTCTTCAGCCTCGAGCGGAAAGCGTAAGGCGAAAGGATGGCTATCGATCAGCGCCAGCTTGCGCATTTCGGCATGCAAATGGGTGGCGGTCATCTTAACGCCGCCACTGGCCACCGGCGTCATGCTTACCGGATCGACGTTTAACGCCTCGATCAGACCATTGGTGGCATTGACCGCCGTGCCACCGGCAACGCCATTGCCAAGCAACATATAGCTGGTTACGGCCCAATGATCCTTGCCATCGCCGTCGTTATACCAGGGCGTACGGCCAAAATCCGACCCCACAACCACCGTTGTTTGCTGCCGCACGCCATAGACCTCGAGCGCTTGAAACAGATAGTGCAAATCGCTCAGTACGGTGCGAATACGCGGATAATGACTGTTGTCGTGATCGCCATGGGTATCAAAACCGCCAAAGCCAACCTGCATCGACGAGGCCATGCCGGTGGAAAAACCGGCCGCACCGATGCGCATATGGTTGCGGGTGCCACTGCCACCAGCGGCTAGGCGAATAAGGTCGGCCGGTGAACCCGCGACCGGATCGGATATTTGCGCCGCAACACCGGCAAATTCAAGGCCTTGATCCCGCACCAAATAGAGTTGGCTGCGGTACTGGGACCGCAGCGGGAGATTTTCCTGGCTGGCCTGGAGTTGGCTGCGTTTGGTCTGGGCAATATCGAGCGCGTTGGCGAAGGGCTCGACCATATCGTTGGTCGGATTGCCCAAGATGCCAAAGAAATTGGCATCGGCCGCGGCAGAGCGGGCCACCAGCCCGGCCGGTTCGTCGTTGCCCCGGCCATCGGTCATCCAGGCCAGAGGCCGGTCGGCACCCTGCACCGCTGCATAGAGCGCGCTGAAGTCGGGATAACCGGCACTCATGCTGCCGGTATCGGCATACATGGTGCCGGTATCGTGCGAGTTGGTGCGATTGTCGACGCCATTGAGCACGCGCAACTGATCGGCGTGCAAACAGACAAAGGCATCGTAAACGAAGAGATTGGCCGCCATCTGGGTGCCGTTTAGCGCTAGGTTGCGATCGACCAACTCATCGGTCGCGATCGCGCCCAATTCGATGGTGGTCACCGTGCCTTCGATAATAGCCCTAGCATTAACACTGATTTGCGCCACCGTCTTGGTGCCTTGCCAACTAAAACCGGCACTGGGCGCCGCGGTCAACAGGTCGGCGACTAGCTCGCCACTGAGTATCTGTTGAATATGCACGCTGGTTAAGCCCTGATTGGCGCTGTCATCATCCAGTTCGCCAGCGGCGCCGGCCTGATTGAAGGTCCCCAAATAGGGGGCATACTTCAGATCAGCATCGATGCTGCTGGTGCCGGCATAGATATCTTGGGCCCGGCGAATGGCTGAGGCGGGAAACCGATTGACCGGACTGCCGGCATTGCGCACCTGACTGGCTTGCTTACCCAGCTCCACACCCACCGTCGAGCGCAGCTTATTGCCGTGCGGGTTGCAGAAGGTGGTCGGTTCCCAACCACCGCCCAGATGGGCAAAGACGAAGTATTGCCCGACCGGACTTAGGTCGGTCGCCGCTGATGCCGTGGATGACAAGGACAGGGACAACGGTGCCATCAGCACCATGCCGGAGGCACTGGCATTTTTAAGAAAGGTTCTGCGATTCATGGTCAAATCTCCTGTCGATCAGCTGTAGATAAAACGGTAATCGGTCATTAGATAGACCATTACCGCGTACCAGGCTTCGCGCACCGCTCGCGCACCGCCACCGGTGTTGCAGGGCGAGTCGATATTGGCATCCAATACCGTTTGGAACAGCTCAAAGGTGATTGCAACCTCCTCGCTATCCAATGACACCTCCTGATGCAAGACCGCCAAATAGAGCTGAGTAATGGTCGCGCGGATCGCCTTAAGTTGACCTTGGCGAGCATTGGCCGAACTGGCATTCAGATCGGTTGTATCGTCGACCAATTTAAACAGCGTGCGCTCGAGTCGATTGGTACCAAACTCATTGCGCACGATGTCACAGGCCTCCTCGACGGCCATCCGTTCGGTCACCGCAGAGATAATTCCGCTCACCGAATCGGCATCGCGGAATATATCGGTGGAATTTTTGCCGCCCATAAACAGCCGTGAATTTAGCTGATCCAGGCGCAGCGATTGATTCCAGCCGCCGGAATTGAGCGCGCGCAGCTTCTGATTGAGTAACTGGGGGGGCAAATAGCGCAATGAGCCTATCTGGCTGTAATCCTCAGCCAGATCGTTATAAAACATGCCCGTTGAGCGATAGTAGGCACTCTTGGAAATGGCATAGATCAACGCCTTAATGTTGAACTCATCGGCCTCGAATTCGGCTGCGGCATGCACAATTAGGCGTGCCTGTTCTTTATAGGCCTGGACATAGGCTTCGGGCGAATCCTCACTCGGTTCCCCCAATATATCCTGACCGGTCAGGCCCTTAAGGATCATCTGCGCGATGCCACGCGAGTAGGCCGGATCATTGGCGACCTGCTCACCTAACCACTGCAGCTCCCGAGAATAGTAGTTCTGGTCGATGGTCCCGGTGGTCTTGATCTTAGCGGAACTCAGGCCCCAACTGATGGCTAGGTCGTGATCGGGCACATTATCGGGATTGCGCGTGTCGTAGACGCCCGACAGGCTGTAGTTCTCGAACGCGGCCGCCACCACGTCCATTATTTCATGACAAACCAGACAGTCCGGGTTGGAGTTGGTCGGATCGGTCTCACCGACATTGTTGCCAAAGTCCTCGAATTCCAATAGATCGGCATTGCGATTGCCTTCAATGGCGAGCAGATCCTTGGCGGCAAAGAACCAATAGACCATACGCGGGCCCGATTTCGGTGTTTATTGGTTTCGGTGGCGGTGTACTTATTCAGGAAGACCTCATCGGTCAGAACACCGGAATGGGGCACGCCCTCGGTTTTGGCATTGCCGTTTTCGTCATTGTAGAACAGCTGAGCGGCCTTGATATCGCGTGGATCGTAGGGAAAATCGCGCACCACATAATGGTCGCCGTTAGTGCCGACATTGCCATAGAGCTCGATCACATCGAGATATTCTTCAACCTCGGTGACGTTCTGAAAGGCACTCCACTGCGGATTGGTTACCACCGCCGATGCGCCGTTAGGCAGGGGTAAATCGGGATCCACGATACGCACATGCGTGCCGGCCCGATCGGCGCCGAGGGCTTCATAGGAAAAGCGGTTTACCACCGTGTATTTAGCGGAGACGAATTCTTTAAAGTTACGATCATTGCGCGCCAGATATTCCACCAACAGCATCGGTCGGCGGCCCAGGGCTTCATCGGTAAAGTAATCGAGATAGGTGGTGGAAATCTTGCCGTCGATGCTGATGGCATCGACAAAGTCCTGCTCCCAGTTCAGGTTAGGATAGACATCGTATTTTGCGTTTTGACCGACGTTCACCGGCGATTCGAGCGAGGCGAAGAGGTTCTCAACCGAGTTACCACTATTGGTATTCTCGCGCCGAGCGTAGTCGGTCAACATCGAATCGTTGAACATGTCCTTGAGCCGTTCGTAGAAGTAGTCGGTCTCCATAAAGCCATACATGACCGCCTTCTCACCGTCCAAATCCCGTGCAAAGGCGGATATTTCGGCATCGGTGGGCAGCCGCCCGGCGAGCTCAAAGGCCAGTTTGTAGACGGCCTCGTTCGGCGTCAGGGTCGCCACACCCGGCAAGGCGCGCTCTACTTTGCCATTGGCATGTTCATTAAAGGCGGCGATAATGTATTCCGCCGTATCGGCGGCATCGCTGCCGTGCATCGGGCTGCTGCTGTTGGGCATGTCGCGCTCGATCTTGGCGATCAATGAGGCCTCGTTGCCACAGGTCGCACAGGCAATCAGGGCACCACCGGAACCACCTTCACCATTGGGACCGTGGCAGGATGCACATTGGCCATTGTAGAGTGACCGGCCCTGCTCATTGATAACCGCCGTGCGCTCACCATCGCCACCAAATTCCTGACTGCAAGCTGACAAGACGGTAATAGTGGCCAAAATTAGTACGCGTAGAATCGATTGGTACGGCTTTGTCATGTTCATTGCTTTCTCCCCCAAAACCTCTGCATTATTGAGATGAGGTTCTGTATAGAGCGCAACCGTATCATGCTGTAAATGATAATTATGGAACGACTTCACACATTAAATACTTTATTCTTGGCCTGAGCGTGGCGTCACATTTAGCGTCGAGCCGGTCGAAGTAAAGGTGACCCTAAGAGTCACTTGATGACCGTTTGGCCCCAGAAAATCGAACCTTGCACAGGTAACTCATGTTTCAAATTCCCGACACAAACCGGTTGCGAGCCATACTTCTTGAGTGCGCGCAAAAAGAGGCAACCCTGGACTACAAAAGTCTGACCACACAATTGGGCTTTCAGCCGCCCAATAGCATCGGTCAAACCACCGCGCTGTTGGAAGCGTGCCAGGAGGATGATGCGCTCTTGGAGCTGCCACAATTAGCGGCGGTGGTTATCCAGAAATCCGGGGAACCCTACCCTCGCCCAGGCTTTTTTCAGAAATTAATGCAATTGGGAGTTTATCAGGGACTGGACAATGGTGCCGCCGCCCAGATGTGGCATCAGAACGAATTGGAACGGGTTTATCGCTATTATCAGCTTACTCAAAACATTCCCACTGACGATCTGAGCGACCAAGAACAATAGCCCGGCCGTTACCCTGTGCAGAGAAAAAGACGGTAAACTAGTGGCAAAACAAGGACTCAAGAACGAGATGAAAGCAACGATCTATCACAACCCCAGCTGTTCAAAATCCCGTCAGGCGCTCGCGCTGCTGACGCAACAGGGCATCGACATTGAACTGCGCGACTACCGCCGAGTCCCGCCAAACGTGATCGAGTTGCGCGCCCTATTGGCCAGTTTAAAGCGCCCAGCGCACGATTTGCTGCGCAGCAAAGACGCCGAATATACGCTCGCCGGCCTGTCGCCCGCGGCCTCAGACGAGGCCATCTTCGCCGCTATCTCGGCCTACCCTAAGCTACTCGAACGACCCATAGTCGTGACCGCCAAGGGTGCGCGCATCGGCCGACCAACTGATGCCCTACTGGAGATACTCTAGGTGCCCTATATTTTAGTCTTATATTACAGTCGCCACGGCAGCGTGGCCCAATTGGCTGAGGCGCTGGCGGCCGGTATCGAGTCAGTTGCTGGGATAGAAGCGCGCGTGCGCACCGTGCCGGAGGTCGGTCCGGGCTTTGATAAGGCCATCGATACCATTCCCGATCAGGGACCGCTTTATTGCACACCCGAGGATTTTGCCGGTGCGGCTGGTCTGGCCTTGGGGTCTCCAGGCCGCTTCGGCAATATGGCTGCGGCACTCAAGTACTTTCTCGAACAGACCACCTCCAGTTGGATCAACGGCCAAATGCTCGGTAAGCCGGCAACGGTCTTTACCAGCACCACCACACCCCATGGCGGTCAAGAATCCACCCTACTGTCGATGATGAACCCGCTCCTCCACCATGGCATGCTGATCACCGGTGTGCCCTTTAGCGAACCGGCTCTGCACAGCGATTACGGGGGCGGCACGCCCTATGGCGTGTCTCATATTGCCGGCGAACAACACCAAAACCTCAGTGCCGAGGTGGCTAAACTGGCCACTGGCCAGGGCAAACGCTTGGCGCACTACAGCTTAAGGCTCCTAAATGACCACTAATCAAGCTCAGATCAACAAAAAAATACGTCTGCATTTTGCATTGCTCTTTGTCGCCTGCTTTGTCGCCACCTTCTTGTCCGGACCCAGCCCATCGAGCATGCCGCTGCACCAATGGCTGCTGTCGGGTCTGTTCTTGGCAGCACTAAGCATCCTTCCCCTGCTCTTCTTCATTCCCACCGTGATGGCACCTAATGCCCGCAACCTCAGCTGGCTGGGCTTTTTCCTCTTGGCATACCTGGTCTGGGGCGTGGTAAAAACCGTCTCACCTCAGGGACTGGTCGGCGGTCTGCTGATCTGCACTTTTATCCTGACGACCTTCTATTACACGGTCGTCTGGTTACGACCTCTGAAGAAAGCGGCCAAGGAAAAACAAAAGCAAGAGGAACAGATGGACTAGTCTGCTGAACCGACCGAGAAGCGTTTATTGCGTACCATGGTGCGGTAGCCACCGGGCGACATGGCGGTGTGCTTTTTAAAGATCCGAGAAAAGTAAGCCGAGCCGTTAAAACCCGAGGCCAGGGCGATGTCGATCATCAATAGATTGGTTTCGCGCAGCAGGCTTTGGGCGGCCTCGATACGCACTCGCAACAGATACCGTTGCGGCGACTCACCCACCGCATGTTCAAAGCGACGCCGCAACTGGCGCTCCGATTGCCCGGCCGCCTGGGCCACCTGACCAATGCTAATCGGCTGCGCATAATGACTGCGGATCCAGCTTTGCGCCACACTCACCGCTTCATCATCGTGGATGCCGCCACCGGGTTCATAGAACGGGGTCGAGAAGGTGCGTTTGAGTTCGTGCATAAACTGCTGTTCAACTAACGCTAACGCTGCCGCACCATATTCCCGTTCGATAAAATAGAGCACCAAATCCGTTTGCGCATTGATCGAACCGGCACAATAGACGCCATCCTGATGGGTAATGAAATGCTGTTTTTGGAATTTAACCTGTGGGAAGCGTTGGCTAAAACGCGGCAGATAGTACCAATGGGTGGTCGCGACCCGACCGGTGATTAGACCGGCCATCGCCAGATGGCCAACGCCAGTGCCGGTGGCAATCAATCGACAGCCCCGTTGATATTGCTTGACGATCCAGCTCTGCAGCGCCGTTTGTTGGCCGAGCACCGACCAGGGCGAGCCCCACATCGGCGGAATAAACAACCAGTCGACATCCAAGGTATCGTTAAAATCGTGATCGGCCACCAATTGCAGACCCGCCGTGACCGTGACCGGTCCCTTCTGCTCGGCGACAAAGCTCAGTTGCAAATTGCCTTGGCCTCGGTTGGCGGCGGCCAACGCGGCGGCATGAAACATCTCGACCGGAATCGACACACCGGTGGCCAAAATTTGCGGGTATAGCACAAACGCAATGTTCATAATTGACCGAATAGTTTAATAATATGTCCGCTTAGTTATAACAGATCGGCAAGATAATGCCTATATTGACCGCCTCTAAAACATTAAGGTTTTGCGCATGAAAAAGCTTCCTGTCATTGTTGGTTTTGGCGGCATAAACGCCGCTGGCCGCACGTCAATGCACCACGCCCACAAGCGTTTGGTGCATGAAGCACTCAGCGAAAACCAGATGGCCGATACCTGGCAGGATTTAGCCACTTTAATGGGACTGGACCCTGCGCATCCGCAAACCCGACAGGCGATACTCGACGGTACCCTGATCCGGCGCATCGATGCCCAGACCCATTTTGACCCCAGCGCCGTGCCCACCGGCCAAAAGGCAGAGTTGAACTTTGCCGAACCGGTCAGCTTTACCATCAAAAAACACCATATGCCCAATACCCTGCCCGACAATTGGACGGTCAACGATGTCGATGCGAAAACCTGTCGGGTTACGCTTAGCGAGCGCTTGGACACCGTGATCCCCGATACCTATAGCGCCAAGGTCTCTTCGGCCGGTCAATTGCCGGCCGGCTTTAACCCAGCGGAACACTATAATTCGGCCCACCACCCCCGCGGCTTGCAAATGGCGGTCTATGGCGCTTCGGATGCAATTCAGTCACTGGGCATGCCTTGGCAGGCGATTATGGCGAAGATATCGCCCGATGCGGTCTCGGTCTATGCCGGCTCATCGCTCAGCCAACTCGATCAATACGGTCTCAAGGGGCTGATACAGGCCGGCTATAACGGCAAACGCGTCAGTTCGAAGATGATGCCGCTGAGCTTTCCCGAGATGTCCGCCGACTTTATCAACAGCTATATCATCAACAGCGTCGGCAATACCGGATCGAACGCTGGGGCCTGCGCGACCTTCTTATACAACCTGCGTCAAGGCCTGCACGACATTCAATCGGGCCAGTGTCGCGTCGCTATTGTCGGCAACGCCGAGGCGCCGATCGTGCCGGAACTGATGGAAGGTTTTCGCGTCATGGGCGCCCTGGCCGAAGACGAGCAGTTGCGTGACCTCGATGATGCCAGCAAGGCGGACAACCGCCGAGCCTGCCGACCCTTCTCATCGAATGTCGGCTTCACCCTGGCCGAGTCGGCCCAATTCCTTATTCTGATGGACGATGAGCTGGCCCTGGAACTCGGTGCCACCGTCTTCGGTGCGGTCGCAGATGTGTTTGTCAACGCCGATGCCAACAAGAAATCCATTTCCGGCCCGGGCATTGGTAACTACATTACCATGGCCAAGGCGGCGGCCCTGGCTCAGGGTATATTAGGCAAAGATGTGGACAAAACCTTCGTTATGGCCCATGGCACTGGAACGCCGCAAAATCGCGTTACTGAATCCCATATTCTCAATGAGGTGGCCAAGACCTTTGCCATCAAAGACTGGTCCGTTTCGGCGGTCAAATCCTATGTCGGCCATTCCCTGGGTCCAGCGGCGGCGGATCAAATCACGGCCGCCCTGGGCGTCTGGCACACCGGCATGATTCCGGGGATCAAGACGATCGATCATCTGGCCGAGGACGTGCACAGTTCGAATCTAAATATCTTGATGGATCATCAGTCGGTCGGGGAGGACGGCGCATCAATGATGGGCACCATCATCAATTCCAAGGGCTTCGGCGGCAATAATGCCAGTGCGCTGTTGCTTTCGCCGGCTAAAACTCTTGAGCTGATGGCCACGCGCCACGGTGCTCCGGCTATGACTCGTTATAGAGTCGCCAACGAGGCAGTATTGGAAGAGCAGAGATCGGTCGATAAGGCGGTTCGCAGCAATGGCTTACAGGCGATCTATTCATTTGGCGAATCGGTGATGGGCGCCGATCAGGTCGACCTGAGCCCTGACGCAATCAAACTGGCGCAATTTGAAAACCCGATCCACCTGTCGAGCAACAATCCCTTCATCGATTAAACAATCCCTTCATCGATTAAACAATCCCTTCATCAATTAGTTGTTGATGAGCGGCAAGCAACCTAGCCAGACCTAAGGTCTCGCTAGGTTGTTACCAATCGAGGACTTGCTTAATAAAGGGAATGGTCAGGCGGCGTTTTTCGGCCAGAGANGCTGAATCCAAGCGATCAAAGGTAGCGACCATCTGCTGCATATTGCGATTGTGCCGATGAATGATAAATTCGGCGACATCGGTTTCGATCACTAAGCCGCGCCGGCGACCCTTCCAGACCAGCCATTCAATCCGTTCTTCATCGCCCATGCTGACTAACTGCAGGGTCAGACCCGAGCTGAGCCGCGACTTCAGGTCAGGCAGGCTCAGACCAAGGTGCAAAGGGCTGCACAATCCGCCAATGAGAATCAACTTACCTCGATCCTGCATCCGATTATAGAAGTGAAACAAGGCCTCCTGCCACTGAGCATGGTCGTTGATCAGATCCAGGTCGTCGAACGCGATAGCATCTAGGTCCTCTAAACCCTCGATAGCCTCAGGGCCGTAAGCCAAACATTCCGACAGCGGCAAATACAAGGCCGACAAGCCCTGGTTTTGCAAATCGTGGACCGCCGCCTGCAACAGATGGCTGACACCGGTTCCGGGCGCGCCCCAGAGAAAAACCAGATGATCGCTTAACTTTGCCAGCGCTTGGCGCAGCGTGCCAATGGCCACGGCATTATTACCGGGCAAGAAATCTTCAAACACCGCGTCTTCACGGAAGCTGACGTGTAAGGGCAGCTGATGGGGTATCTCTTTAAGCGTCACGAGTCGTCCTTTTGATGCGTCGCTTGATCGCCGATCGGCTCCGGCTCCGCAGTCAATTGGGCAGGCTCCGGCTCGGCCTCAGACGACTCGTTAAGCACATCGTCGGCTTGGCCGTAGAGGCGACTGGCACGATAGTTCAGATGCACACGACGCAACAGGACCATAATCACTGCCGCGGCTGGTAACGCCAGCAAAATCCCGACAAAGCCGAACAGCTGGCCTCCGGCCAAGACGGCAAACATAACGGCAACCGGATGCAAACCGATACGATCGCCGACCAGCTTGGGAGTCAGGACCGTGCCTTCCAATACCTGCCCGATCGAAAACACCAGCACCACCAAAAGCAGATGGGTGATATCACCGAACTGAAAATAGGCAGCAATCAGACCGGCGCCGATACCCACTATGGTGCCTAGATAAGGCACGATGGAAGCCAAACCGGCCAAGAGTCCGACCAATAGACCTAAGTCCAGGCCCAACACCATCAGGCCACCGGAGTAAATCAGCGATAGGGCAAACATCACCATTAGCTGACCGCGAAAGAAGGCACCGAGCGTTTCATGGCATTGCTGCGCCAGATCGGACACCGAGTCGATATAGAAGCGCGGCACCAAGGCACCAATCCGCTCGACCAACAAATCCCAATCGCGTAGCAAATAGAAGGTCACCACGGGAACGATTACCAGGTTGGTGAGCATACCCAGTAGCGCCATACCCGACTGAGTCAGATTGCCAACAATGGTCTTGACCACATTGCCGGTCGCACCCCAATCCAGTTGCTTGCCCCACTCAAGCCAATCGAACTGAATGATCACCAGACCGAAGCGACTTTCAAGATAGGGTGCGGCGACGTCGCGGATCCAGGCAAAGACCGCCGGTAGGGACGAGATAAGATCATCGACTTGTCGCGCCAGCGCGGGCACTAACAACAATGCCGCGGCGACAAATACCAGCGTTAACAGGAGAAAGGTGATAATCACGCCATTGGTGCGCGAGACTTTCCATTGTTCGAGTCGATCCACCAGTGGATCACCCAGGTAGGCTAACAGGATGGCGGTTAAAAACGGGCTCAAGATCGGCGCCAGGGACACGATCAGCCAACCGAGCAAGAGCACTCCAGCCAAAATCAGCCATTTCTGGGAGTCTGTGATATGCATAACAATTCCTTTTTTTAGAGCCCGCAGAGCGATCAGTTAGGCAGCCATTGATAATACAACAGATTGTCCAACGCAGCGGCCAGCGAAGCTTCCTCGATCCTAACCAGCTGACCATCTAGGGTGAGCAAATCGGCCAACTGCATGCGGTCGCCGCTGATCGACAGTTCGAAGACAATATCGGTAGCACTGAAATGATGCGCCGTAATCCCGGTGATCAGATTAACACTCTGTAAATAGCGCTCAATAGCCGCAAACTCAGTGAGATCGGTAATGTTGACCACCCGTAAGCGAACAGAGCCGGACAGCTGAGGATCCGAGACAAAGGCATACTGCTTAGACATGCGCTCGGCCACCATATTCAGTCCCTCGCTAACAATATCGGCCAGAGTTCCGCTGAGTACCGGCAGACGGGTGCGCTCGCCTTTAAACAACAGCAACCAGTCGGCACTGTAGTCACTTTCTCGTTGCACAATTCGACCAGCCAAAACGGCCTCAGCATTGTATCGCCCCGAAGCGAACTCTATATCCTGCGAAAATAAACCATTCACATCGGCAAAAGACAGATTCAAGGTATCGGTGAGGTCCATAATCGGCAGTAGCAGAGGCACACCGCGCGCAGCGGCTTCAGATGCTAGCAGCTCAGAAACCTCGGTGGTTTCACTGTCGGAGAGAATATGATCCTGCCCGTCGAGTCGATCCGCCAACCAAATCAACACGTCGGGCCGTCGGGCACCCCAGACCGGCAGGCGGTTCTGAATTAACAGATCGTCTACCGTGGCCTTATCAAAGTCCAACACCATGGCTTTAGTGGCCACCTGCTCACCCAGAATATTGGTAAAAAACTCACTACTCTCTTCAAACCGAAACGATGACAGAAAACGACTGCCCTGGCCCAGTTCTGCCGCAATGGCTGGCTCGTCAAGCGTCGCACGAATGCCCGTCACGCGCACTAATAGTTGTTTGAAGGCCTGTTTAATGGCGCTATCTTGTTCTTTTGGGGTTGCATTACCACTAACAACTATTCGTTCCTGATAGAGTGGCAACTCGGTTGCCGCCCAAGTCGGCGTTGCAACGATCATAAGCAGTAGCAAAGAGGCGAACAGACCCGACATTCGCGCAGGGTGGCCGTGAGGCAAGGTGGTGTGCATAATTCTCCCATCAGGTGCGGCAAAAACAGCAACCCAGACTAATCAAGGGGCCATTGTGACAGAGCGTTGCAAAAAATACAGACCAAAGTGACTCAGGCCCTTACAAAGGCTGTTCTTTTTGTGACTTTGATGGATCCTGACCGTTTGAACATGCTGACCATCAAGAAAGACCCTGTTACAATCCGCGCGCCGCGCGAGCAGACCACCCAGATAAACGATTGGAGCCCCGAATGACAGACCAGAATAAACCTTCTTTAAGCTATAAAGATGCAGGTGTTGATATTGATGCAGGCAATGCCCTGGTAGAACGTATAAAAGGTACTGTTAAGGCAACCCGTCGCCCCGAAGTGATGGGTGGCATTGGCGGCTTTGGTGCCCTATGTCGCATTCCGGCTGGATATAAGCAGCCAGTCCTGGTTTCCGGCACCGATGGCGTCGGCACCAAACTCAAACTGGCGATGGATTTGAATCGTCACGACACCATCGGCATTGACCTGGTCGCCATGTGTGTTAACGACCTAATCGTCTTAGGGGCCGAACCGCTCTATTTTCTCGACTACTATGCCACCGGAAAACTCAGCATTGACATTGCCAGTCGAGTCATCGCCGGCATCGGCGCAGGCTGCCAACAGGCCAACTGTGCCCTGGTGGGCGGCGAAACCGCGGAAATGCCCGGTATGTATGAGGGTGAAGATTATGATCTGGCCGGTTTCTGCACCGGCGTAGTCGAAGAAGCGCTGATTATTGACGGCACCAAGGTCGCAGCGGGAGATGTCGTCATTGGCTTGCCCTCCTCCGGTCCACATTCAAACGGCTATTCATTGGTACGCAAGGTGCTCGAGCTGAGCAATGCCGACACCAACCAAATGTTAGGCGATGTCAGCCTGGCCGATGCCTTGATGGCCCCCACGCGCATCTATGTTAAGCCGGTTCTGGCCCTGTTACAGGACCAGCCAGTACACGCTATCTCGCATATTACCGGTGGCGGTTTCTGGGAAAATTTACCGCGCGTTTTACCCGATCATCTGGCGGTGCGCATCGATGCCACGAGCTGGCAAATGCCGGCGGTGTTCAATTGGCTGCAGGAGCAGGGCAATATTACCGATAGCGAAATGTTGCGCACCTTTAATTGCGGCATCGGGCTTATTCTGGTGGTCCCGGCCGCCTCTGAGCAAGCGATAATCGCGCGCCTGACCGCCCTAGGCGAACCGGCCCTGACCATCGGCGTGATTGAAGCCAAGGATGGTGCCAGCGTCTTGATTGATGGCATCAACGGCTAATGATTCGGAAAAGAATAGTAGTCCTGATCAGTGGTGGCGGCAGCAATCTGCAAGCCATACTCGATGCTTGCGCCGACCAGAGCGTGGCCGGCCAGGTCGTCGCGGTGGTTTCCAATCGCCCCGGCGTGATGGGCCTACAGCGGGCCGTGACCCACGGTGCCGACGCCATCACTCTAGATCATACCCAATTTGCCTCACGGACACTGTTTGACCAAGCGCTGCAGCAACGCATCGACTCATACCAGCCCGATCTGGTGGTATTGGCCGGTTTTATGCGGATTTTGACCGCCGACCTGGTGTCGCACTATCTCGGCCGGATGGTTAATATCCACCCGTCCTTACTGCCCAAGTATCCCGGACTGCATACTCATGAGCGCGCCCTAGCGGCCGGCGATCGCCAAGCCGGCGCCACGGTCCACCTGGTTACCCCCGAACTGGACGGTGGACCGCTCCTAGCGCAAGCGCACGTTGCGATCGACGACCAGGACACAGCGCTCAGCTTGGCCGATAAAGTTTTAGTGGCTGAGCATCAACTCTACCCGCTGGTGCTGTCCTGGCTGTGCCGTGATCAACTGATCTTTGTCGACGGCATTCCCCACTTTGACGGTGAAACGCTTCTGTTTCCCAAACAAATAGATAATACTGCTGACTAATTGTTTTTTTGGATTGTTAACCGGGTATGCCATTGCTGTCGAGTTGTAAGTCCCTAGGTGTTTTTTTGGTAACCTGCCTGATCGCCGGTCAGAGCCTCGCGTTGAGTAACTATCGCGCTGAGATCACCGCCACGCGCCACGGTGCTCTGGATATCAAACTTGATGGGGTAATGACCTTTTTTTCTGACGTTCAGGGTAACTGGTCCCTGCAGCTCGAGACCGACGGAGGCCCGATTAACTCCTTTGAACGCTCGGTCGGTGAAACCGTTGAGGGCCAATACCGGCCGCTTAGCTATCAGCGTGATAGCAAGGTGTTGTTTTTTAAGGAACACGTCGACTGGCAATTTGATTGGGGTAAAGAGTGGCTGACGGGATACGTCAAAAAAGATTTCTTTGAGTACAGCCTGGCCAGCCCGATTCACGACCCGATGAGCTTCCAGCTGCCGATGCGAGCCGCGCTGATGGAAGGTGGCAAGAGCTTTGCGTTTCAATTTATGCGTCACAATCGTCCGGTCGCCTTAAAATTCGAGGTGATCGGTGAAGAATTGCTGCTGCTGCCCAATGGCCGGGTTCATACTCTTATTATCAAGCAGCTCTGGCCGCTCCAATCGAAGCAAAAGAAACTCATCTGGGTGGCGCCAGAATTGGAGTTTGTGCCGATTCGATTTGCCACCTTCGATGATGGCAAAATAGAGAACGATATCCTGGTCGAGCGACTCTGGCTCGATGATGAGGAAGTTACGTTCCAACCCTAGACCCGACACTTGAGACCCGAGACCCCAAATAGTCGCCACAGCCCATCAGTCTGAATCTTGCTAACGGAATGTAAGCCAATGAAAATTGCCGTATTCAGCAGTAAACCCTACGACCGGGCGCACCTGAGCGCGGTCAATCAGGATCAACATCAGATGACCTTTTTCGAGCCGCATCTGGATGAGCAGACCGCCATTCTGGCCCAGGGCTTCGATGTGGTCTGCTGTTTTGTCAATGACACCCTTTCGGCGCCGGTTATCCGGACTCTGGCTGACCATCGGGTGCAGATGATTGCGCTGCGCTGCGCCGGCTTCAACAATGTCGACCTGGTGCAGGCCGACGCCAGTGGCATCCTAGTCGCCCGGGTACCGGAATACTCGCCCTATGCCGTGGCCGAACATGCCGTCGCGCTAGCCCTATCGCTCAATCGCAATCTGCATCGGGCCCATAACCGGGTGCGTGAAAACGACTATTCTTTGCATGGCCTGCTCGGTTTCGATATGCATGGCAAAACGGTCGGAGTGATCGGTACCGGTAAGATTGGCTTGGCCTTTTGCAACATTTTGCTCGGCTTCGGCTGCCGGGTAAACTGCTACGACCCCTACCCCAACCCAGAGCTTGAAAAAACCGCCGCGACCTATGTACCACTAGAGCAGATCTGGACCGACAGCGATATTATCTCCCTGCATTGCCCGCTGCTAGCCACGACCCGGCACATCATTAACAGTAATTCGATCCATCAGATGAAACCGGGCCTGATGCTCATCAACACCAGCCGCGGTGCGTTAATCGATACCCGGGCGGTGATTGATGCGTTGAAAATGGGCCACATCGGCTATCTCGGCTTGGATGTCTATGAAGAAGAAGCCGAGCTATTCTTCGAAGACAACTCCGATGAAATACTGCACGACGATATGCTCGCCCGCTTACAAACCTTTAAGAACGTATTGATCACCGGCCATCAGGCGTTTTTCACCCAGGAAGCCTTAACCGCCATCGCCGAGATCACCTTGCGCAATATTAATGGCCTGGCCAACAACGACCCAGCGGCCATCTGCCAGGTCAAACAATAGCCGCCGAACGCGCCTTTACTTGCCTACGATAGGCATGCAACAACGGCTCGGTGTAGCCATTGGGCTGTGTTGAGCCGTTGAGGATCAAGGCGCTGGCCGCCTGAAAGGCGAGACTGGTGTGATAATTCGGTCCCATCGGCCGGTAGAGCGGATCCGCGCAGTTTTGGCCATCGACGATCCGAGCCATTTTTTCCAACGTCACCAGCACCAAAGCCCGGTCGATAACACCCTGTAACAGCCAGTTGGCGAGATGTTGACTGGCAATACGCAGGGTCGCCCGGTCTTCCATTAGGCCCATGTTGTTAATATCCGGCACCGTCGAACAGCCAATACCCTGTTCGACCCAGCGCACTACATAACCGAGTACGGCNTGAGCATGGCCGTCTAACTCCTGTTGAATCTGCNNNGCCGTGAGCTCGCTCGGATCGGCTAAGAGCGGCAGGCTGAGCAACTGTGCTAAGTTCACATCTTGCCGGACCTGCGCATCCTGTTGCCGCGCGACCACATCGACCTGATGATAGTGCAGGCTGTGCAGCACCGCACCGGTCGGCGACGGCACCCAGGCGGTGCTGGCACCGGCCATGGGGTGGACGATTTTTTGCCGCAACATCGCGGCCATCTCGTCGGGCATGGCCCACATCCCCTTGCCAATCTGCGCCCGACCGGCTAAGCCACAGGCCAGGCCGACCGCCAC
>JGI20153J14295_10000153_pt1 | contig 56279 bp, 60 predicted proteins | sample COG_03_FD_14295 | JGI IMG/M metagenome (IMG submission 14295) | reverse complement strand
GTTTCAAAAGTTTCAAAAGTTTCAAAAGTTTCAAAAGTTTCAAAAGTTTCAAAAGTTTCAAAAGTTTACGAGTTTTTTGCAGATTATTACAATATTAAACCTATTAAACCTATTAAACCTATTGAACCTATTAAACCTATTGAACCTATTAAACCTATTGAACCTATTAAACCTATTAAACCTATTAAACCTATTAAACCTATTAAACCTATTAAACCTATTAAACCTATTAAACCTATTAAACCTATTAAACCTATTAAACCTATTGAACCTATTGAAGCTATTAACATAGATTTGGAAAGCAGTTATTTTGAGGTTTATTCTCGTGCTCAAATAGGTACGAGTCGTAGCAAAAGTGATGTTTATTTTGCAGTCATGAAAAGGGATTTTAAAAAGTGGATGAAAGGTGATAGAATTGTTGTTAAAGGTCCATATATCAATAGTTTTGGTTGTGAACATTCATATGCGATGGCACAATGGAAAAAACAGTTAAAATTACCATATATTGAAAATATAGAATGTATAGAACTTATACCAGACTTATGGTTAAATGTTAAGGGATTAGGTATTAGCTACAATAAAATTAAAACTCATACTAAATATCCATTTATGATCTCAGATGATTTATTGAGTCATATTAATTTACCAATAAAAGACAAAGAAGCAACGAAAGCATGGAAGCGACGGTTGTTATTGATTTTAGTCATCCGAAACTAGAGTCTATTTATTGGAAAATGGATAAACATTGGTCAAAACTGAAAAATAAACAAAAAGCCTACCTTGTATGCTACCATATTATTAGATACATAGCTGGTAGCGGTGATCTAGCTGATCGTAATTTCTTGTTACTGTACGGTAAGGTGTATGCATTAGATGAGGATGAACCAACCAAAGGTAAATTAAATAAACCGGGTTCATTGTTGAAAAAGAAACGAAGCGAACTTATTATAAACTGGTTAAAAATATCAGAAAATTGGAAACTAATAGAGATTTTTTTATCTAGTCTTACTCCCCCTCCTTTACCAATAAATATTGTTAATGTTATAAAACATGACAGAAAAATGCATTATTGACTTGTTCTCAATAAATTAATAGAAATAAATTAATAGAAATAAATTAATAGAAATAAATTAAAATAAATTAATAGAAATAAATTAATTTATTAAATTAGTGTATAATATAGGATGGGTGCACGATCGGAATTACAAGAATTATATAACTTAATTATAGAAGATAGTACAAATATATGTCAGAGTAAATTATTATATAATAACTTACTCTCCGTTAACAATGGGTTAGGCGCGGATATCCATAACTATATTAAAAATAATCCAATGATATTAATTATGAATATTGATGAGCGTCATGTAGTATATGATTATGTCTTTGATTATGTTATTATGGGAAAAGGTCATCCAATATATCAAAAGAAATGGTACGAGTTTCTTATAAATATATCTAGTCTTTTAACAGGATTGGGAGAGAAAGGTGAAATGATTAAAGCAGATAAAAGATATGTATTGCTATTACAACATAATAGCATAAATTATAATAAATTATTTGAAACCTTTATTGATAATTATTATGAAGTAGGTGATTTTGAATTTTTATTATATTCTGTTATAGCCCGTGGAGAGTTAACTAAATTAAAAAAATTATTCAATACATATGATAATATTGAGGAATATATGGGATTATTTGATGTTGCGTTAAGATTTGGTAGAATTGAAGTAATAAAATATTTATTAAACGATATTGAGTTATACGGAAAAATAAAAAAATATGGACGTATTATGGAGTTTAATAATTATGAATATAATCAAAGATATATGTATTATGAACAAACTATTGGTAAAAATTTTGAGAATTACGGAGAAATAAACGAAAGTGTTCAAGACTATGATAAATCGATAAGTACTATAATGAGTATATATCAATATGATATTGATATGAAAACACTAGATATATGGTGTAATATTGCAAGAGAAAAGACAAAACATACTTATAAATGGGATAATATACCCAATGTTACGATATATAAAATTAAAAATTATATATATAACTCAATTCCATTAAATCATGACTTTGGGGAATTTAACCGTATTATATTTGGTGATGATTGGAGCAAGCGGTCATACATTGTTGCACAATATATAGCATTGCAATCGAAATATAGTCAACTACAAGAAAGATGTGATATTATAGAGTATAGATATAGAAAGTTATCTGATTGTAATAATGTTATGTAAGATAAATATACGAAGCATAAATATAAAATACACAACAGAATAAAAATATGAACTAAAATATATGGATTTAGGATATATCATCTCACTTTTAACTAGATCACTAATGTTAGGGTCAATTGTATTTTATACAACATCTACAATACCTGCTACAGCAATAAGTACTTACCATAAGATTGTTATATCTTTAATTGTTGTTATGTTTTATTCTTCTTTAGATTATATAGGAGTCGCTATCAAGCTATTTCGTAGATTAATGTGTAAATTATTATGTGGTTGTTCACCCAAAGGAAATGAGTCTTATATAAGTAATTATCATATGCCAGCTGAATTGGGAACATTCTCCTCACAATTAACACCAGAACCAATGGGTGATAATATATCACCTGATATCCAAGAGGAAATAGATCAGGCTATATTAAAGTTAAAACAAAGTACTGAAAGTATTGTTCCCCAAACAGATATGATAAATAAGGGTAAAACCGATGCTGAAATTGGCGAGGACATCAAACAAAAAGCTGAAACTGAGGCTCAGTCTTCTGATGCACCAAAACCAAATGACCTATTAAAAGAGGGCTTTGCATTATATTAGTCTAAATAATAATTATTTAGTGTATATAGACATGTATAATGTTTTAAATAATGAATTGTTAACTGATAATATACAGTGCTATCTAGATGCCAGATATAGTTCATCTATAAATTCTAAACAAGGAAACACTTATTGGAAGGATTTAAGTGGTAAAAATAACCATTTTAATTTTAATAATCCAATTGTATCAGATGGTTTTAGAGTAGATATGCATGCAAGCGGACATGGAAAATCTACTAATATCGAAGATTTTAATATAACTGATGGATATACTATAGTTATTGTATGTCATGACAAATCACATACATCAGGGTCGCCCTTTTATATTAGTTCTAGTGACAATAATATTAAAAATGGTATTAGTGCTGAGATATGTTCACCAAATGGTACAGTATCATTTACACATATGAATAAGAATATGAAATATAAATTAAATAACAGTACCGAAGAACATATGTATGTATTTACACGTTCTGTTGATGGAATGAACATATATATAGACGGAGCAAAAGTAACTACTAACACAGGCGAAACCATTAATCCTAAATTAAGAGGAAATATACGTATTGGTAAAAATATTAAATGGAACGCAGATATGAAAGTGTTTATTGTTTATAATAAACGAATCACTGATGAAAATATAGTAAAACTATGGGAATGGTACAAAGAGACAGATAGTAGTGCACCGGATAGAGTTAGTAAAGAACGTCGTCCTTCAATGAAACATCTAGTTAAAGGAATTAGGAAAAAAGGGTTAGTTTTAGCTATAGATGCTGCAAATCACGCATGTTATCCAGGTAAAGGCAAGATAGTAACGGATTTAGCACGGGGATTAAAGTTTGATCTTAATAGAATAGCAACTATTAAGCATGGTGCATTTATAAACAAGGGTGATTTTCATATGTCTGGACCAATGTCGACAGAATTAGGTATTAATGGATATGATGATTTTACTGTTGTGTTTCGATGTAAAACAACTAAATTATCACATGGTGTATTATTACATTTGTTTGGATATGAAGGGCCAAAGGAACGCGGAATGTTAATTGCACCAACAGGAACTAATGGTAAATTAACATGTAATATAGGAGGAAAACATAAAATATCAGTTGATGTAAATGCAAATTATAATAAAATGCAGACATATGTTTTCACACGTAATAGCAATGGTCGTGATTTATATATAAATGGTAAGCTTGTAAAACATAATGATAATGTAGGCGGACAATTACGATTATCATCTAAACCAATGATTATTTTCAAGTCCCCTTTGGCACCCAATTACTATGGCGAATTGTCTCATTTATATATCTATAATGTAGGGCTAACAGAACATCAGATTCATTCTATTTCAACAGTTTTGGATAATCCTTATATGGTGGGAAAAAGCACATGGAAAAAAGCACAGCATACATGTAAGGGATTACAAAAGACATTATCACCATTACGGGATTTGTGTATGAATGGCAAGGCAATCGATCATAGTTTATATAAACATCATGGTGCATTAGCACCAATAAATGACATGCGTGACACATGGGTTAATCTATCTAATTGTAAAATATACAAGAATTCTGGGATAGTAAATAAAGCGCATATTAAATGTAGTGAACATATAACAAAAAAACATTATTTTGATAGTATTACTAGCTTAACCTCAACAGAAACTAAAATTCTATATATCTTTGGAAATAAACATTTAGCGACGTATGATATAAGTAATCATAAACTACACAAAATGAACAGACCATATAAAATTATTAAATATTTCAAGGGATTATCGGAGGCATTTGTAAATCCAGACACTGTATGTATTGCCAGTAATAAATTGTATATGTTTCTTGATGATAAGGTAACAGTAATAGATCTATTAACTAAAAAGGTTGTAACTAAACCTATTAAATTAGAAACGGTATTTCCAAAACTTCATAAAAGGGCAATGAAAGGTAATCTTGACTCCGTATTATATACGGGATATTATTTTATATTTTTTAAGGGTGCAGTAATGTATACATATGATCCAAATAAAGAAACAACTACGAAAGAGAACATTGCTAGTATGTTAAAAGATGCATCTAAAATATCTTATATAGAGTCACATGTTGACGCGGCAACTATGATAAATGATGAAATGATATTATATAAGGGTAAATATGCATATAATACAAAAACAAAAAAGACCGTTCCCATTTTATCGAAATATATGGATATTAAAGTGCCATTTGTAACAGTTAAACAACGATGTAAGGTAATTCATCATTTACTACCGGAACTTAATAAAAGGATGGAAGAATTTAATCAAACACATCCTAAACATCACAGTGATTATAAAAAACATATCAAAATATTGGAAAAGGAAAGAAAACAAATATGTGGTCATCGAAATGCGGCTGAATTAAATAAGGGAATTGCAAACAAACAAAAAAGAATACACCACTTAACCAATTCCATAAAAAAATATAAAGAACTTAATCAATCTGCTATTACTCACACAGATAAATATAATAAACAGATTATACATGCAAAAAAGCGTATAAATGCTCTAAAAAACAAAATTGTAGAGGAAAAAGCTAAACAATGTCCGGTATCGACTCAATGTAAATCTACTATTAATAATATTGATACAAAGAATGAGAAATGTGATACTAACATGATTAAAGCAACCCTACACAAAAAGGGATACACTATGGAACAATTAACCGCCATTTCAGACAAAGCAATAAATATAAATGATTTTGATATACGTACTCATAAGGATTTCCACAAATTAATTGATAGTACAAACATTAAATCATGTCCAGGAGATTCTCTTGCAGATCTTAAGAAAAAGAAGATAGGTGCGTTTATACAGAATATGAATGACACTATGAATGCATCTAATCCAGGTTCGGATTCTACACATATGATTGATACAACTTTAGGTAAACAAGATTTGCAACAAGCATCATCTGTTAATGAAATGGACAAAGCAACTAAAAAAATGGCATCTAATATAGATATTGACAATAATATTGCACAACATTTAAGAATATTAAAGGATATACAAAGTATATTGTCCAAAACAAAGGGTTCTAAAAATTATAAAGTACTGAAAACATTACAGAAGACACAGAAAATTACAAAAGTTCCTACCTTACCAAGTATCTCTGCTCAAGTCACTGATTTACAACAACAGACACAATCAACAAAAGCGTTACTGAAAGAACTCCATCAATAAAAATGTTATGTAACAACCTGTAACGTGTAGTTTATTATAATTTAAAAAGATAAATGTCAAAGGGCCCTGTGATTTGTAGTAGAACTGGGAATTGAAAACTTTTATACCTACAACTTCAATCGAATGAACTGGATTAAAAGAAACGAGAACTTTAAATCTATTAACGTTTGTTAAGATATTAATAAATGTATTTATGTGTACAAAACCCCGGAAAATGGTAGGTGTTTCTTACGTACTGAATACCCATGGACTGACGATTAGTGTATTTAATCATATCTTTTGCAGTATTTATCCGTTATATGGAGAAAAACTGAACCTATTGAAAAAGTAATGGATTCAACAGAAGAAAAAAATGTGTATGTAAAATGGGTTAATCATGATATGTGTAACCGAAATTTACAACTGAAAGTCGGTTTAAATAAAGATATAATTCCTTTTAACGCTGAAGGGAGCTGTGTAGCTGGGGGAATTTAGTATTGTGACTTTAAAGATGTCATGACATGGAGAATATTAGATTATCCTCATTTATGTACTGTCGAAATACCAGATGACGCACAAACGGTAAAATTTAATAATAAGTATAAATCGGATAAGATAATTATAATTGATACTCCAGTACCATTTAAAGAACATAAAATGTGGGAAAATGTAGAAATCTGTAAACTTGCTGTTCAACAAAATGGAAGGGCATTACAGTATGTAAGGGATCAAACAGATGAAATTTGTAAACTTGCTGTTCAACAGGATAAATATTCTATAACATTTCTAGATAAAGCAAAGAAAAATAAATTTAATCTGAGTTAATGAACCAATTATAACATTGACAGTTAAGATAGTACTTGTTTATGTAATAGAGTAATTATAGGATAATTATATGAATCATGTGTATTTTGAAGACCGTTTATTATTTTATTGATCTTGATTGCTGATAATATTATTTATAGGTGAAATATGATGGTAAATGTAAAGTAACTATTTCCTTTTACACTGAGTCAGGTAGAGAAAGTGATTTCCAATTACACATAAAATGTGTAATTGGAAAGATTAAATAGCATATTATTAATAGATGTTGCACATAATGTGTAACTTTGAAGAAGTATATTTTTCCTGGACCTTGATAAGACATAAAAGTTCGTAATTTGTGCTCTAACAGAGTCCATCCTGGTAAGGTAACCTATCCATTCACCAAGTACTATCTCGTGGTGTACTTATACAAGTATTCCAGCATGTTCCATAAATATTTAGTTGGTCGGAGGTATAAATAACATTTTGAGTAGATGACATTATATCTATTGAAACATTGTTCTTTTTTAAAAATCATAAACTATTTTATTTCTTTCATATTAATATAATGTCATCTACCCAATAAGATAATGCAGGACCGTCAGAACGATGTAATTTACCTCTATTACACCAAACTTCATAAGTTTTTATACCCTCTGTCCATTCAATTTCGGCTGGATCAGCTAAACTATGTCTTTCATTATCTACATACATATGGATACTAGTTATGACTCTATCTGGATATGACCAACAAGTAATAGCTGGATTATCTAGTCTATGACGTTTACCATCGAAATACCATGATTCTCTGATTTTTATTCCATCTAACCACATGGTTGTAGCAGGTCCGTCCATATTATGCTTTTTATCATTTACATACCAACATTCTCTATCTATTTTATTAGTATTCGTATCAGAGCTTCTTTTTCCAGCCCATTCAATTAGTGCGGGACCGTCTCGTCTATGTCTTTTTCCATTCATAAACCATGCATGCCCTGTTATTAGACCGTCTATTCCACCCCATTTCATTGCCGCTGGACCCTTTTGTCTATGCAATTGACCCTCTTTCCACCAAACTTTGCTGAGTAACCTTCTTTTTTCCATGGACTTTTTGACCATTTAGGCAGGGCAGGAGCAACTATTCTATGTAGTTTACCTTCGTGATACCATGTTTCACAAACAATTATACCATCCTTCCAAATGATCTCTGCTGGACCGTCTATTCTATGTAGTTTACCTTCAGTATACCATTGTATTAATTCCAATGGTTTATATATTATATAATTATTATTATTTATCCACGTCATATTGGATACCAATATATTCTTTGAATTTAAACACTTATAATTATTTAAATAATAAATCATTTCGATGAACTTAGTGTCTGTAAATTGTTTGGGTAGAGAAAGTGTTTTTTCCTAACATAATTAGCTATTGCAGGAATATTACCAAAATGCAAATTATTAAATGTTAATTCTGTGTGGGACATATGTTAAAAACTTGAACGTTTCAATTTTAGAGCCAATGCCAATAAAAGGTAAACCAGATGATCTAATAGCAGATAAAATTAAGTTTACCATATTTGATTGGCCCCATCTATACAAGTACCAACAGCTCTAAGAACATTATTGTTGTCTTTGGTGTAAATAATTTGATCATCAACATTAGTGAAATGTTCTGGGTAATCGTTTGAAATTGGATCATCATGTAATGTAACAGGAGCAGTTGTGAATGGAATAATATCATCTTTAATATGAAACCCATCAGATTGTATTGATCCTATGCGTAAATGCGTATCAATGTCATATAAAAATCCATTATGTAAATAATAAAAGAATTCTTTTATATCAATTATATATACGCAAGCACCGGACAAATTAATGTCAATGGTTTTAACGGTTTTAACGGTTTTAATTTTCTCTAGTTTAGGTATTGATGTATTTTCTATCATACATTGATCAAAATCTGGCATATTTGAGGAATAATTGGATTTATATGGTGTTTGTTTCTTAGCAATCTTAACATTACTAACATTATTAACATTATTAACATTATTAATATTATTAGCATTAATTGCATTTTTAACTTGTGGTTTATTGAATACTTTAGCTTTACCCTTTTTTCTAAGTTTAGGAGGGGCATGTATGGGGTCATACCCTTGAAATTGGTCTGATTTCTCATTGCTTGTCATAGAGACAGAAGAGTATTCTAGGCATGTACTATACGTGTTGACAAGTAGTTCATATGAAGGTATTAGTTTAACATCTTCTTCATTTAACAAATCTTGTAAAGCAGTGCATAAGATTTTATTATGTTCTTCGATAGATTCTATATGTTTTGTAAGTGGTGTTATTATTGTTTTTAATTGTTTTAATAAATTAGACATTATTTTAATATAGTGGTCAATTTTTTCATACAGCCATAGGAGCATAAATTTTATTATGTGGATTATAACCTGTAATAATAAAATCATCTTGTGTAACCTCTGTAATTTCATTAATATTACGAACAAAAGATATTTTAGGGAATGGTCGTGGTGTGCGTAATAATTGTTTTTTAACTTGGTCTATGTGATTATTATAGATATGATAGTCTCCATATGTAAATACAAGTCGGTCTGTTTTCATACCCGTAATATTAGCAATAATATGAGTAAGTATTGCATATGAGCTAATATTAAAAGGTACTCCTAGAAAACTATCGGCACTTCTCTGATACATTTTAGCCGATAAATATCGTTGTCCATTTTTTACATGAGTGTATAATTGATATAAGATATGGCATGGAGGTAATGCCATATCGTTTATAGCATTTGGTATCCATGAACTCAATATCATTCTTCTTGAGTCGGGGTTTGTACGAAGTTCATTAATTATAAATTGTAATTGATCCACTCCCTCACCAGTATAATCATGGTCCATGCCTTTGTATATGGCTCCGCTATGACGCCATTGAAATCCATATCCAGGCCCTAAATCTTTTTCTTTGTATTGTAATCCTCTTTTGTCAAGAAATTCTCGTGATGTATTTCCTTTCCAAATATTACATCCTTGTTCTTCCAATATTCTAGTGTCTGTACTACCTGATATAAACCATAGTAGTTCTGGTATTACAGCTGATTTAAGAGCAACTCGTTTAGTTGTTAATACTGGCAAATTACCATCTTGTATATTAAATTCTAGACTTTGTGGAGAGAATAATGACATGGTACCTGTACCTGTTCTATCCTGTTTGAGGTGTCCAGTTTCTAATACTGATATAAAAGTATCAAGGTACATTGATTCTTCTGTGTTTGGTAAATTTAATATAATACCTATTTTCTTTATTGAACATAGGTCCTTTAGCCTTTGAGGAGCAAACGAATCACAGTCCCAAGTATCAGTGAATCGTGAATAGTATATTGCAATAGGATTATATTTATTCATGTATTCTGTATAAATCATTGAGCCACCCATAATAAATGTTTTAGCGTTATTATCTTGTTCGAATTTATATCCAGCTAATACAGCATTGTCAAGGGTTTTAAATTTATGCAATATTCCAGGTTGTTCAATTATTTCATCATAATGATTAGTAGAGACAATTAGATTTAATCTATTTGGTAGAATATTACCGATAGATTTAAATGTATTGTATCCCATTATTACTGCATTATTTAAAGTTTCTTTTCTAAAAAAAGCCATATCTTGTATATTGTTCCATGGCAGTTTCATATTGTGACCGATACCGCCAATATTGTCCATTGCTAAAATGACATAACTCATATATAATCAATTATATATTCAATTTTTATATTAGAAAGGCAAATTAATAGTTATTAATGAGTACAAAAATAACATCATTAGGAAGGGATGTAGTGTATGTAAATAATGAAAATAATGAATATAAACCGGATTATGGAGTAAATAAAAAAAATATGGATGATATTAATTTATTGAATAAATTAACACGTGATATTAATGAATGTGACAAAGAGTCCCATAAGCAAATATATATGATGTTACGAAGATATCAACCAATGAAAATATTTACACAAGAACAGAATTGTATTATATTTGATCGTAATTCGTTGACTAAAACACAATTGTTAGAACTATATAATTTAATTGAAATGTGTAAAGAGAATATGAAACGTATAAAAATAGTAAAGAAAGCAGAGAATGAATATATTGGGGAACGGGATAAAAATACATCATATTTAGAAGATAATAGAATTCCTCCAAGTTTAGATACATATAAACCAGATTTCAAAGATAATCCATCCGAAAAACAGAAAGTAAAAAATATGCTGTCTCTTAACAATCTAAAAGCTTAAAAATTTGATCTGAAATTATATAATAATGAATAACATGAAATATATGGAGAAACCATTAGAGGTACCAGAGATGTCTCCGGTAAAACTAGTAACAATGACAATTCAGATTAAACTTCCTCAACATTTTAATCTGAAGGTTATGGCAGAGAGTATTGCTATTGATTCGGAAATTATAGGTGTTAAACATTTGTATATAAAAAAGGGAAATTATGCAGATGATCCCAAACCAGGAAGATTTAAAAACGAATGCACTTTTAATATTAATGTAGGTGATAAAATAATAAATACAAAACTATTTATTAATGGGAAAATTGTTAATACTGGGTGTCTTTCAGAGGAACATGCAATTATATCCACAAATATAGTATTGAAACGTTTACAATATATGGAAAAAGTTGTAGAGTATGAATTACCTGATTCATTTTGCGGTAAACAAATTAAAAAATTTTTTAAAGATGATATTCGCAAAACATTTGGCACATTGTATCAACTTTTGATATGTTATTTTGGAATGGATACTGATCTTAGTCCATTTGAGCCAAATTTAACAGCAGATGAGAGTTTTATGATATTTATGGACATTATAGAGGATAATAGTAATAAAGAGGATAATTATAATAATAAATTAAATGTTCCATATATTCGTGATATAATGTATATTTATACAATAATATCTATATTAAAATGTTATTATCCGAAAGAAGAACTGGTTGATTATTTTGATGAACCGGATTTCCAGTATTTACTTACAGTATTAGAAGATAGTACTGATAGGGAAAAGGGTATAATCAAATGTGAATTACCCTCATATTTAAACAATACGGAACTTATTGTTTTTTCGCCTGATAATGTTATAACTGATCTTATAAATAAAGGCACCAACTGCAATTATTGTGTGAATCGTAATGTATTATACAATATTATTACGAATATGATAGATACTGAATCTGATAAACCTTATAGTGTAGTATATTGTACTTATGAAAAGAGTAATTATCCAGGTGTTATTATAGAATACAGACTTATTAGTAAGATTGTAAAAATAATTGTGTTCAATACAGGTAAAATTAATATAACCGCAACTAAAACACATGAACAGGTAAAACACGCCTATGATTTTATAAAAAATCTATGTTCTGAACATTTCGATAAATTATTGTTAACATCTGTGTATGATAATAAGAAATTTGAGTTCGAGACGTCTTTACCGGATCAGCATTATGTAGGACATATAGAAGGAGAAACATGTTATTTATTACGAAAGAAAAGTATATTGGCAAATCCACGCAATGTTAGAATATTGTATGATAGGGGTCTGATTGGATTGTATAAAGATTAAAGATTAATATTTAATATTTAATATTTTTAAAGTAGAATTTCTCTTGTCTCCATCAAAGCCTTACCTAACAAATTGAGACCTGTACCACTACCTCCGTCACCCCATATTTTATCACGACTGGTATGTTCAATCAAAATTGCATCACCTGTCTTCATGAGTACAGTATATATAGGTTTATTTTGGTTGAATTTTGCATATAGTGCCTGCATCATAATGATGTATTTAACATCATTCCAGTCATCACGGGGGCTGAGATGTGAATATATGTCAAGAACATCATTGATAATGCGAACGTCTGTTTTCTTATTGACCTTCCATTTTCGAGAAAAGCGTGATTTTTTTAAAGTTCCTAGTATTTTTGACTTGAACGGTGAGTCAGAATTACGAATAATTTCAATATATTCTTCTGATTCAGGAGAACCGTTCCTGAACTTCATTGCTTGATAACAGTGTTCTGATGTTGACCATCTTTTCCCGTCAATTATGAATGGTGCACCAATGAAAAAATACTAAATTCTCCATATTTCTTCTTAGGATCATAAAATTCAATCTTTGGTATGGATACATTTACTTTTATAGGTTTTATAGGTAAAACCTTTTTTTTATAGGTTTTATAGGTTTTATAGGTTTTACCTATAAAAGCTTTTTAATAGGTAAAACCTTTTTAATAGGTAAAACCTTTTTAATAGGTAAAACCTTTTTAATAGGTTTATGTTTTAATTGTTTGATATTTATGGCACTTGGATTCAATGGACATATTCTCATTGAAACTCCTTCAGAACCACATAGCGAACATTTACCTCCTCCATATTGATTCATATATTATAGATGTTAAATTTATATTTGCAATTAAAATGAACGGTGTGATTTGTTATCAATGTACACAAACAAAGGACCAAAGTTAAATAATACATGTTATACTGAGTCAATAATTCAAATGAATACATCATCAAAGTATGAAAAGTATGAAGTGAAACTTAATGCAGATATGACAGATTTGATAACTTGTTATCAAATGATTCATCCACGACTCGAAACTAATGGAATTATTGAAGAAAACGACTATATTTTTAATAATCATAAAGGCGATATAACAAAAAATATCAGATGGACATGGGCTATAAACCCAACGGCAATTTCAATGTTTGAAAGTGCTATCGAAAATATTATTCCAGAGTTAAATTCCCATTTTTCAAACCGTTTCATGTTGTTTGGGGCAAGTTTTATTACTTTAAATGAAAAGGAAATAAAAGACAGTGAATTTCATTTAGATGTAAATAGTATGTATGATACTAAGCATACCGACATTTTAACACTTATTTTTCCATTAATTATCGACCAAGATATGGGAGGATTAGAGTATATTGAAAATGGGGAAACTCTATCATATAAATATAATCCTGGTTATGCTTTAGTATGGGACTCATGTAAATTAATGCACCGTACCCAACCATATAAATTACCGGTAAGACGAAACCGTGTGATTGTTTCAATTAATATGGTTAGTGAACAAAGAGAAGCTATAAATAGCATACGTAATACTCTTAAGTATCAGGGTCTAGTAAACTAATTTACTAGACCCTGATACTTAAGAGTATTATATTGAACAATTCTGATTATATACTATAGAACCACAATGACTCCCTGCGTTCAGGTGATACGTATTTATGTGATAGACAATCATTCTTTGCACCTCTGTCTCTGTAATCCTTCTTGGTGTAACCATGGCCCTCAAAAATACCATCACATTCATAATAAGAATAGTTCATACCACCCATTTCCAATTGTTCATTGTTATTATCTGTTATGACGATTGTATCTGCAACAACATGTGCAATAGCATTACTGACACATAATAGTAGTGTCTGTCTGTTCCAGCAATTACTTACATTATCTGCTGCGTTAAGCATAACAGAACACATTACTTGTGTATCACAATTATAATTGTTTTCAAACGATACCGATGGTGGTGGTAAACCCCATTTAGGTGTTTTCCTTTCTTCTTTAAGCATATACATTAATTTATTAGCAGTAGCCTTGGCAACCGTAAATAAAACTGTTTCTGGTTGCTTAGTATAATGAGCATATCCTGTAGGTATAGATCTATCTTGCATTGATTCTTCACAAGAAGGCGTTGTTTCTGGGTCATGTATGTTACTATTTGCAATGAGTGCTCCAGTTAGCATGATCTTAGCAATTGAAGCCAATTCAGGCATTCTCTTTGTTACTAGTTCCATCTCCTGTAGTTTATTATGTATGGTTGATTCACTCATATAATGATGAACAAGGGTTCATTTTTTTCAACTGAAAGGTAAAAAGCTATTAAACAACTCCAAAATGTACTTGGAAAGCACTGATAAATAAATATTATTTAATGTATTTTACTTATCATCAAAGCACCGTGATAACCTGTCGTGAATAATGTTAATGCTCCTAATAATGGGTATGTCATATCATTTACATTGTTTTGATACAAAGCAATATACCCTAAAAAAGGAGCAATTAAAAATAGATGAAGTGCATAAATCAGTAAGTATTTTTTGTTATTATCATCGGTGTTATTCCCGATTTGTTTTTCTGGTGCATGAGGAGGGGGTTTAAACATTTTTGTCACAGAGTGTGTTCCTCTGAGCAACGGTACTATATCGCAATTAAAATAATAATCATACCAAGCCATAGCGACATACGACATTACAAATATCAAGAATAGTGCACCTCCTAGTATATAATTATTCTTTATATTTGGTTGATACATAAATAATCCCATACATAATAATGAGAATACTATGCATTTTTCATTGAACACAAAGGGTTGTCCAAATAATCCACCAGCCATATAAAGATATATTTATTTTAAAATAGATTTATTAATTTCATGTTTAGGTTGTTTTAGGGGTAGAAAAAGAGTCATTTTGTAACGTATATTTTGCACATCAATAATCAATTTACCTAAATTGTGTTTTTCTTTAATGTTCTCTTTTTCTTCTAAGTTTTCAAATAATCACAACAATATGTTATAAAATCATGGAATTCTAAAACTGTACCTACTGGTTGATTCATAAGCCATCCAAAATAGTAAGGATTTGTTTTTCTTATAAATTCAAAAGTTTTTCCTATGTGTTTTCCTGTAACAAATTTATTTTTCCCTATTTTATTTAGTTCCTCAAATTCTATAAGTTTTTTTCTATTTTCATAAAATTCCATTTCAATTTCACATAAAGAGTGAATTATGTTATTTGTAATACCTTCATCGAGCCCTTCTACAACAATGTCATGAAACTCGGCTTTTAGAATCTGTAAATGTTCAGGGTCTGAATCATAAGATTGTGGCATTCTCTTTGTTAATCGATCTATCTCGTGTAGTTTCTTATGTATGGTTGATTCACTCATATAATGATGAATAAAGGTTCATTTTTTCCAAAGGCCAATAAACAATATTTAATCAAATATTCATTATATTTAACTTCATTTTAAGCCCGTGGTTCTGATAACTTTGCACTCAAGATGGAATTATCCCATCTTGCACCATCTAGAAACTTAATACATTCCATTGTCTCCTCTGCAGTACTACATACTATAAATGCAGTACCATTTGGTTCTTTTGGTCCTCCTGGCCATATTTCCTTTCTTACCACATTTACACGACGAATAGTATATTTCTTATCAATAAATAAACTTTGTATATCTTCTTCTATAACATTTGTCGGAACATTGTTAACATAAATTGTACAATTTTTCTCATTATTTGCAGCACGGTCTCCTGCCATCTTAGTATTAAATTTAATTTTGAAACTTGGTTTAGTTTCAGTAGTTTCCTTTTGCATAGATTTTTGAATGTTGTTACGGAGTCTACTCCGTAATCCCATTTTAGTCTTTACTTTACCATCGGAAGTAGTAGATATAGATTGTTTATTTTTATAATAAGAATACATTATTTTATCTGGACGATCCGATTGTATAAGTTCACTAATTTTATCATCACTCCACTTAAGTTGTCTTGCATGCTCCACAAGCAATCCGTTTGGTACCCATTCTTCCTCTGTTGCTTTAATATTTTGTGTAAGTTCAAGAAAAACATCCTCTTCAATTCTATTTGTATTAATTTTATCATTTTTACAGGACCCAAATTTTCTCTTATCTGGTGTACACTCATCCCATTCTATAGCTCGTGTTACAGCACCTTTGGGTCCTGTATATTTCTTAAATGTTCTAACATTACCATTATCATATGTCTTTTCAGTAGTAGTTACAGTTACTACTCCTCTATTACTAATATCAAGTACTTTAGAATTTTGTAAATTTCTGACTGTTGTCATTAGATAATTTACATGAATCATTTTAATTAATTAGGGTTAAAAATGTAACTATCTATCTAACTATCTAACTATCTAATCAAGAATATTTAATCAAACTCCACAGAAAATTGATCCGTTGTTCAGTAATATTATGCCAACACGAAAGCAAATAATAAAGTATTTAGCTGACGAGGCTTGGGACGTAGCAGGAGAGTCCCAAATGAACTTTCAACTTGGAGCTGTGATACGTCTCTCAAATGGACGTTGTATCAAAGGGGTTTAACCATCGTAGGACTTGTCTTGACACAACAATAGCATGTTCGGAACATGCTGAAATGTATTGTTTGCGTAAGGTACGTAAACTAGGACTAACAAAGTTTCTGGACGGCGCTATTATGGTAGTTGTCCGAAGACGACGTGGTGACAATAGCATTGGTTGTGCTAAGCCATGTGAACAGTGTACACCTGTCCTTTATAAGTTACCAATTAAGGTATATTATACCAAATAATATTATTATCTAATACTCTTTAGTTCAATACCTTCATTCTTTTCATATTCCTCATATATTTTAAAAATATGTCATGTTATCAATTGAAAGAAATATAGGGGCACATGTAGCGCATAAATATGATAGAATATTATGGATGAAAACTAATCCATTCATTCCAACGGAAGGTCTAATATTAAAGCAAATTATGACTTATATTAGTATAGTTTTAACGGGCAACCTGACTACAGCTATAGTATAAATTAAAAGGGTGAAGATATAAAACTTAATGGTGGCTGGCTGGTGCCGGACGTAGCCCTGTGTACGGTCCATTTCTCGATGAACTTGATCCTAATGGCGTCAGGCTGGGGTTGGTCGTAGCCCCTGTGTACGGTCCATTTCTCGATGAACTTGATCCTAATGGCGGCGGTGCTTGAATTTTATTTCCCTCAGGATCCCATGCTATAGATTTTTTTAAGGAACCATTTATATACCAAGCCCTACTTTCAAGCTGACCATTGCCATGCCATGTAGTAATAGCAGGGCCAATTTCTCGATGAACTTGATCTTGCTGATTTAAATATTTCACTGAACGTTTTACTTTCTTAGCCGGATCATAGTAGGCTTTCACTATCCTATCGGCACCCATACCTATTTCCTCGCCGTCCGGACGCCACGCCTTAGCTGATATTAAGCGACCATTTTCATAATAGTCCTTACTTTGATAACCACCCTCGTCATCCCATCTAACCAGAGCAGGACCATTGTCTTTATGAAGCACACCTCTTATATAGTACTCCCTACTTTCAACTTTACCATTGCCGTACCATGTAGTAACAGCAGGACCAAGTACTCGATGAAGTAGACCGTTATTAAAATATTTCACTGAACGTTTTAAGGTCTTATCTGCATCATAGTAGACTTTCACTTCCTTACCCCCATCGCCCAATTGTTTAGTTGTACTGTATAGAGGCGGATCATCGTTTGTACCTCCCCCCTGAATTGTAGATATTGCAGGATACAGTATTGAAAATACTGAGACACAGATCATTAATAGTAAAAGTAAAATAATTCTCTTCATATAATATATAATAAATATATTTATTAAGTATATTTAATAAATATATTTAATAAATATACTTAGTTTAAAAACTAGTTAAATTATTTCTTAAGAGTTTAAATTATTTAAACTCTTAAGAAATAATTTAACTAGTTTAAATAATTTTTATGTCCAAATTATTCGTATTGTTATTGAAAATAAAGTTCCTACGCTGGCCTACGGTATATCTAGACTAAGAGATAAACCAGAATTAAGGATCCAAATCTGTCACCTGTTTCAAGTTTTTTTGAACAGGATACATGAAAAGTAACCGATTGTGATTTTCCATCTTGAATTAAATCACAATGGATAGTTTTATTTTTCATCATAATATAATATTTTATTTGTTTATCATGTTCTAAACTTAACAATTTTTAATATATTAGTAATGGTATTTTAAATGTTATAACTGCAATGAACAATATCCACTATCAATACTACATTTATGTAATATTGTCCAAACTGGATGTCTATGTGTGGTGAAAATGCTAAAAATATGTTTAGTAACCGTCAATGCAATAACATTATACAAGAGAAACCATCGAGATGTAAAGACTGTATTCTATTTAAATATGGTAAAATTAAATTGGAACTGCATATACATGTTCCAGGTGATAAACTTATGAAAGCTGTATCTGAATATAATGTAGAAGAAGTAAAATCATTGTTGTACCAAGGTGTAGATCCAAATTATATATCACAAAAAGATTTATTAGATCCATATAAGTATTCTTATAAGTACGGTTGGACTAAAAAAGGTCATCCTATACCAGCAATAAATTTCGATTTCCACAACAACCCGTGACGTACTGTTTTATTCCGATTATTAGATATCACATTAACAAATGAGGATTACTAGAAATTTAGTGAGATTGCTTGCCATTTGATTGATGCACGAGCCGATGTACATGATGCTCGTTACTATAATACGAAAATTAAAAACGAACGTTTACCTACTATAACAGCCTATGAGTTATGGAATACATTATATGTTTCAGAAACTTTGTTTGATGTATGATAACCACAGAATGCAAGTTTTTAAAGGTTAGGGAATGATAGAATATGTCTTAGAACATCAATGTGCCTTTTCGTTCCACATAAATCATCAGAACATCCGACACCCGCGTGCCCTAGATGAATTTCGTAAATTTTATCATACATCCTATCTAGTACATTTTAAAAGGATACCCAATCAGATGTACACATATCCATACTAAGACTATATTGAGGACAAAAATATTTTCTGATACCCTGTTTTTATACACCGATATTGCAATTCACCCTCACATTTATCAGATTTAGTAACTTCGCCATCAATTTCAATAAAATTGTGTTCGCATACGCCATCTTTATTTTGCTTGATTGTAGTACTCATCCTCCATCGACGCGTTTAAACAAACTAACATAGTTCATATCAATATTCTTATGATAGGTTGTTCATAAAATTAATGTAGATTTATTCTTATAACCCTTTTTAAGGTTTGTTAAATATATTATTTCTCCTTCTTGACTTTTAATTATACGGTTAGCGAGATAGAATATTGTATCATTATCACTATTCTCCAGTATTCTTTTGCTCATATCTACTGCAACCTGATGATGTGGGATCATATGATCAATATAATATTTATCTGTCAGATTCATATGTGAAAAGTGTTTTTTGTGAGCTATTGGATCAAAAAACATAGGGTCGCAAAGAGCATTGGTAAACCCTTTAACATTAGGTGAAGTTGTTGTCCCTACCGTAAGCCATGGTGCATTTTTACCCATTTTACTGATATTTTCTGGGGGTTGATGGACTAATATTTTCATATATTCTATATCCCATGATTGTGACCATACAATTTTTCGCAATAAGTCTTGTAATCTATCCCACTTTGAAATTTTTTGCATATGTATACTAATATCAATTGCAACCTGATGATGCTTAATCATATGTTTAAGATATTTTTTAACAGTTAATTTACCTCTACATATTTCTTTTTTATGCGACATATATAAAAAAAGAAATATAAAATATTTCTTTTTTTAAATTTGATAATATTAAGGTACATATCATAACAATTTGAACTCATCGACATTATTATCCTCTAATGTTGTCCAAAAGAAGAGATTTTTGAGCAACTATACACATCTTCCTACAGTACAATAGGGTGCGCAACAGCAGTCTAAAAAACATATGTACACAAAAACTAATAAGTCTAGGAATCCCCATATTCCCTTATGGTTACAAGACATCATTCCATTGACAACGTTAAACACAGATAAAACTGGAATGATAGATGCTCTCTCTAAAGTTCAAGGAAGTAGATGTGCATTCTGGACATCTACCTTCACTTTCTATACAGGTATATATTATGGATGGTGTATAGAGGCTATTTATGGAAAAAATGTTTTGTTCGATATAACCCTAGGAGGTCGTCCTATAGCGACGGCTGTCAATTATTACAATAAGCCTTTTTTCCTGACGAGGCTGGTCTAGGATACTTTTCTATACGTTCTAAAGAACCTGTTAAGGTAATTTTCAGACGTATGAGATATGATCCCATTGATTACAAAGACAATGAACATATGTGCACTGCTAACGTGATATATACACCATTTGGTGCATACCCTTCTATAAAGGACTGTAGTAAGACTGCTCTAACTGATTGGAAATGCATTTAAGACGCATGTATTTTAGACGCATGTATCTAGTTGCCAAAATTTATTAAGCATAAGTTCTGTGTCAAGACATGCTAGAATACATGAGTGTGGAATAGGTACAGATACTAACAGCGTTCCAATTTCATTGAGCATAACCGCTCCTTTAGGAAGAATTTTTACCATCTTATTTATATCTAATACTAGTCCTGATTGGTACTTTGGTCTATTCATAGTAGTAATTCCATGTGTCATCCTATTACGAATAGAAGTTTTATTTGCATTGATACGATAATATTCTCCATCATAATATACACAGGATAATGCATGAATATCGCGTCCTTTCTCAAATCTCATAATATGTCCTACTGGAATATCGCCGCGCGTGGCTTTTTGGTTCCAGATATTTTGTGCAATATCAGTCCTTGTGAAATGTATTCCTATGGACGGTTTATCATCTGTATCTGATAGAACTATAGTAACACTTTTATCATAAACTGCACCATATAATCCCTGCAATGTATAGATTTCATATGTATTATCATTGACGCTAGAGTTGTTTTTACGAATAGAGAGTCTCTTAGATTCCCCCTGATGTTTAATAGCTTGGAATATTAATGATTTTATCATTTCGTCATTATTGTTATTAAATAAATGCAACAGAAAAATAAAACGCAATGGATCATTTGAATTTTCAAGATATTTACGATAACCAGTAATAACCTCTTCGATAGAGTATATATGTTTATCTCCTATACCTATCCCATGTGTTTTTCCAGGGATTCTCATAATAACAACCAAGTCTTCTAAAAGACCCCCTGTAGCGCCTAATTCTATCCATTCTGATGGTAATTTTCTATACCGTGTTATACCACAGTCAATTAGCGTCAAAAAGCCAGTTAGAACCATATTATGTAATTTTTTAGGTAATTGTCCATTAATTTTCATGGATTCCAAACTAAACATCCATGCACACATATCTACGGCTATATTGTTGTATGTTTCAGTGGAATTAAAATTCAGAGAAGTACATTCAGATATTATTAGTTTACGTAAATTCTTATTGACTTGTTTATTAATTGGTTTCTGGTTGTACAATGTCTCAAGTTTCTTAAGCAAATCACAAATATATGATTTATGGTTTGTTATATAATTTTTATGGTTATTTGTCCGAGAAATTATAGCTCCAAATTTCAATAAAGAAGACATATTTTTACATATATAAAAAGTAACCATGACCATGGTTACTGAAACAGATAGCATAAATAAATAGAGATGAGTATTTATGGAATGTAAGTGTATCATAATCAAGTATAATTTCCAGTGGCCTTCAATTTTTCAAGAATAATTTATTTTCATTCCTTGTGATTCCATGCATTCCATACAGTATCATCAATTAAGTTATCTTTCTCAATTCCTGCAGTATCATACCATTCGCTACCATAACAATATTTATTTTTTATTTTACGATCAAATGTCAATATACCTTCTTCTATAATAAAACAATATTCGTCTCCATAAAACAATAGCTTCATATTCGTTTCTATGTATGTTTTTGTTTCGGGACAAATTCTAAACACATCTCCTTTAACAAATTCTATTTTATTAGTACCTGTAAATTTATACAGTTCATTGATAAGGTGATCTTGATCTAAGCTAGACATATTGTATTCAGGGAACATATTTGTTTGTATGCATGACATTTTATGATTGATAGGATCGGAGAAAGTTTTGTATTTAGGTTTAATGGGTTTTTCATATACTTTTTGTTGCGTTTTTGATTTGATTAATTCAGCTAAACTTTGAGATGTGGAGTCAGTCATTGATACAATATAATCCCAGTCAATTTTTAATGATAAATTATATAGAAATAAATATGATAAAAAAGAATAAGATATACAAAGTATAAATAAGATCGTAAATAGCAGGATGATTGACACCGTGCGCTACCACATCATGTCTTCTCTTATTACATTAATGGCATTTATAAAAATAAAATAGGTTAACGAGTACATGCTTTACGGCGTCTTGACATAGTGTCCTTACGTGCTGTACTGGTATCATAAGACGTATATGATTTTCGTGGAAAATCATATAGTGGGTATTTACCATAATATTCAGTGTTAATATACTTTTTTATTAATTACGATACAATGTTTAGTCGTTAGATGAAAGACCAGTTTCGAGAGTGAAAATTTCACTATATATTACTTTAATATCTATGGTGGTCTCCAACTGTTGGACGAAAATAAAATTTTCTCATATCAGTCATATATTTATCATTCAATATAGATGCTCTTTCTTTTACTAATTCTTCCCATGTTTTCCATATTAATCTTTGAACAATAAAATGTATGCTGAATACACCACATTCTGTATTGTTAAATTGATATTGTATTGAATGAGTACATATAGAACGACTACAGTTTAATTTTTTAATAACCTTAGCTTCAGAGGGTTGTATAGTGTGGAATTGTGCAGTAAATGCACGGAATTGTTTTTCTACGTTATTAACAAGTCTTTTTATTTCTGATGGTAATGATGAATTACCAAAGCTATCAAAATAATTTATTTCCCAAAATAAGGGGTCAGGGCTTCTCATATCGATAAACATTGATATCCAATGTTTCCCAGGAGCTGTACTAGGGTCAGTATTAAATACAATGCCAATAGTTCTAGCACCTTTTTTATAAGCTTTTATAACATTCATATCACATATAGTATATCCTATGTTGCAGAAATCTATGGGGACTGGGCCCATAGCTATAAAATCAGAATAAAGCTCTTGGTATTGTTGTAATACATGCTTAATATCAAGAGTACTTAACCAAGCATTCTTTCCAACTGGTCTTATAGGGCGAAAACTTGATAAACCATGACTGTATTTTAATGTGTCTGACCAACACCATTCATTAGAACATTTTGTCATTTTATTGTCTATTTTCCCCCATAAATCTGATTTAGAACCAGTTAAAGTTATACTATCGGTGTATTGTGAATTATATATTTGAGCTAATGATAACATTTGTTTCTTAGTATAACATGACAAAACTCCACTGTCTTTTACGTCTCTGGAACGTATAGGAGAGCAATATTCACCACTTATAGTGTTATTTGACATATATAACATATTAAATAATATTATTTACAAAAAACAAAAATGAACCTAGTTGACAGTGTAATGAGTTTCACAGACGATCGCACACGAAGTACTTTTTTTCTGATATAGACAGTGATTTATATGTGCTCAAGACACTATGAATTATTATAATAACAATTTTGATAAAGAAGAAGAAGATCTAAAATGTAATTTAATGGATACCTTTAGCTGTATAACTACATATCTATCACAGAGTTTTGGAACTTTATGTATTGAAGAAGTTAGTGAGCATTGGGAAAGCATATTTTATGACATTTACCACCTTATTAGAGAATGTAAAGATAATGCACTAACGGCATTAGTAGATGAAGTTTTAGAGGATATTGATGATTATACAAATGAGTATTATACACATGTAAAAAGTGTTGCAACCGAGATATTAGAACAGAGTATTACTACAACTGGAAATTGTATTACTCACACGAATGCGATGCTGTATAAGGATCTTATACTCCCACCTATAAAAGAATTACTAAAACATACAAATAAAATATATTTTTATATTAAAATATATTTTAATAATTATCTATGCAAAGACATCAATAACAAACTTCAATAATTCTTTGACTAGAAGAAGGTAAGATACTGTTTGAAAATGGCAATCAAAGGACCTAAAAATGACTCGTGTATAAAATATAATGACAACTCAACTATTATACATCAACAAGATCTAGTAAGGTGAGAAGCTCTGAAATTAGAAAGAATATAATGATTGTCATTTATCAATGATGACACCATGCATTGGAAAAGAACATAAATGAGTTAAATGAATTAATTAAACAATGTTTAATTGCAAAATCAGAATTAATATTGTGTCTTGATGAGTACGGTACACTTATGAATGTTAATTTTAGTCCTATGACTCTAGTTGAAAAAGACATTGTTTTTGCACAAGATTCCATGTGCGATCGAACTACTTCTAGATAGGACAGAAGCAAGTATAGTGCGTTCGCGAGCACATCGTTTATGTAATTTTTACACAACATTAATAAAAAATCAAGAACAAACATCAATTCAGTATGAGAATAACGATGATGACGATCCATGTGATTTGGAAAAATTACTAAAAATTGGTGATATGATGCGTGATTATGGTTTTATAGAATATATAAATAATGGGCCTTTTGAACCATTTCAAAGAAATTGGTAATATCATGTTAAATTAGAAAGTAACTAGGTTTTTATTAATACAATATCATTCGTAGCTACTTCTATTGATCCTAACTTTCCGTTGGAATTATCAGGAAAAATAACTTCGGAACTTGATAGGTATGGGACAGGTATAAAGTCAGATACAACATAATACATAGATTTATCAGGTAAAAGAATTTCTCTTTCTCCAATAAAATGTGAATTAGATATCCATAAACAATTATATCCTTTAGGTATTTTTATACGGCACATCAAACCAAAACGATCGCTATTATTCATATGTGATACACCTTTACCAATAGTAGGTATATATGCAAAACCAAGAGATACTGTTGGGGATAGTGATGTAGAAAACATCTTAGGGCTTGTATAAATATTATTAGTTATTCCCTGCAATAATGGATTAGTAGTTTGACCTTTGAACACAATTATATCTTTGTCTAATGGAGGTGCATTATGAATTAATTGTTGTAATCTTTTATATTGTTTTTCTACTACTCCACCTGATGGTTGATAGTTATTCTCAATGTACTTATTGATAACTATATCACCTGTATGAGTATAATACACTAGTAAATCTTTGTCTTCTTTTGAAAGATTATCAACGTATTTTTTTTGTTCTGTTAACCAACTAATAGTTGGGTCAATTTCGTTTTTTATTTTACATAGGCTATCAAAATCAATTTCAGTAGATGTAGTATGATTTATAGCCGACGGAACTGCATTAATAACTACGGTTAACAAATCTGTATAAAACATTTTATCATAACCAAACATATGACTTAAACCATCAATGCAATTAATTTGGAGTTTCTCACGCACGGCTGATGACCGATGAACTTGTTCTAATAATTTATTTGATTTATTGGCGAGCTTTTTATAATCTGATAGTGGATTATATAATAGTTTTTTTCTACTTGCCCAAAATCTTTTAGGTTTTTTATAACAACATTTATTTCCTTCTGTTGTTTCAAATTCATAGGGGTATGTTCCCGAACATACATTATCAATTGGACGTAATTTTAAAGGACATGTATTATCATCAGATTTTGATAATGGGATAACTGGCTGAACAATTTTAACTGGTTGAACTAGTTGAACTGATTGCATTTGTTTAATTTGTTTAATTTGTTTAATGGGTTTAATGGGTTTAATTTGTTTAATGGGTTTAACTACCTTAGAGGGTTTAACTACATTAGAGGGTTTAATGGGATTAACGACCTTAGATGGTTTAATGGGATTAACGACCTTAGATGGTTTAACGACCTTAGATGGTTTAATGGGATTAACTACCTTAGAGGGTTTAACGACCTTGGATGGTTTAATTGGTTTAATTGGTTTAATAATCTTAGATGGTTTAACTGGATTAGATTTACTACATAATCTTAATAATAAATCTTTTCTAGAGCCAGTATTATTTAAGCCATGATCTTCTGCTATTTTTTTTAAATGACTTATGTTTAAACCGCCTTGTGAATAACATTTACCAGTGCATGCTAGTATTAATCTTGTTTCTATATCCTCCATATATATATGATAATTTAATATTGTAATTATCAAAGTTTTTTATGATACATTTAATAACCATAGCAATTAAAGATAATATTATGTTGTAAAGGACATTACATTTGAAAAACTTTCCATTTTTCGCATCTCGTCGATTTCTTCATTAGAACACTGTTTAATGATGTCAAACTTATTATTCATCATATCTTCTACCCATGTTGGAATTTCAATATGATACAATGCCATTGGAGTCCTACTGCAACCATTGTCTATTTCTTTCTGATCCTTTCTGATGCTAAGATAATAATTTAGATCGTCACATTCCAATTTACTGTAATACTCTATGGCTACATTATGCAATGCATAATTCGCTTTTGACCAGGTACTAAATACACCTAGTGGCTGTGTTGAAAAGATGAGGGGAACATACATTGTAATTGTTTCCATTGCATCATTTTTTTCAAAATACCAAGCTTCTAGATTGTATCCTGTGTTCAAACATTTTGTAAACGACAGTATTTAAATTGCTGTTACCGATGATTATGTAAAAAAACTAATATTTCATAATATTTCATAATATTTCATAATATTTCATAATATTTCATAATATTATGAAATATTTCATAATATTTCATAATATTATGAAATATTATATATTTGAATTAATTAAGTGAGGAATAGCAATTGTGGTCGCTGTATCTATTTGTCTTACAATTTACACAATATATAATGGGTTTTTCTACACTGGGTGCAAAGGATAAATTCGCACCCGAGAACCTGAGTGAAAAATTGCTGCATGGTATTTTGAAAAAAATGATGCCACATCCCTTTGTATATAAAGGGAGGTGAAAAGGGGTCTACTGTATGGATGGACTGTTTTATTTAAACTAAACTTAGTTAAATTTATTTGTAAAATGAATGGATCAATATTTAAGAGATTCATTATAGTAATGATATATGCAATCATATTGTTGTATCCCCATTACAACTGGAATAAATAAGGGGAAATTATGCAAGGACATAAATAAATATTGCAGACATAAGACAACTGCATGTGATATTTGTGGTGAGGTCTTCAGTCACAAATCAAGTATGGGTAGACATAAACTTAAACTACATCCAGGTACAAAAAAGGAATTAATTAAGCCAGTACGTAAATCCATTGAACAGCCTCCGAGTACACAAGAATATAAAAAATTACAATCAGAGTTACGTATATTGCGTCAGCAAATGAATGATAGGATAGATAAGGTTGAACAAGAGCCTAAAAATATTATTATAATTGGCGATGAAACCATGTTTAAATCGCTGACAAATAAATTCGGAAGCGATGAAAAAGCGATGGAATTTTTATTAAGTAATATTAAACCTGAACGTAATATAGATATTGTAAATAAATTGTATTTAGAGGGAATAGAAAGGAATAGATATCCTATTGCATGTACTGACGGATATAGATTTCGTTATTTGAACCGTTCAGGTAAGATAGTTGATGATAAAGGCGGTAGAAAGATAGTAAGTAAATTAGAATCAGAAATTCACTGCGCTTTGGTTGAGGCGAATTCCAAATTATTAAAGGATGCGGAACAACATTGTATGATTTATAATATAGAATCACTTCAAAATCAAATATATAAATATAGAGCTCTAGGTGATCATATGAAATTCCGAGAGGTTCTAGCAAAAACGGTATATAATGAAGGACATCCATTCTTTAATTAAATTATTTTGTATAGCATCGAGGAAATGGCACAACATCTCTAACGTTAAGAATTCCTGTAATGTATGACACAAGCCTGTCAAATCCAAGTCCAAAACCTCCTGTTGGAAACCCTCCATCCTGTCGTAAGTCAATATACCAGGATAACTCATCTTTATTAATACCTTTTGTATTAATTACATCTATGAGTTTTTTAGAGCAATCTTCTCTCATGCTACCACCACATAATTCACCTACACCAGGAACTAGAAGGTCAACCGCCTGACATGTTTTTTTCCCAGGTTCACAATTTACGTCGCCTTTCATATAAAATGATTTAAGTGTCTGAGGGTAATGTGTAATAAATGTGGGACGATTATATACATTTTCGCAAATAAAGCGTTCATGTTCTGAACCAAGATCCATTCCAAAATGTATATTCATGTCTTTGAACGTTCCTCCTTGTTTAATATGTTTGTTTAGATGGTCAATAGCTTCTGTATATGTTATTTTACTAAATGGTGTTTCATGTATTTTATTCCATACTGATATAGGACTGGTACCTAATACTTTAGATAAATAGTTCATATCATCTTTTCCATGTAATATAACAACGCTAATAACATGTTTTATAATGTCTTCTTGTAATTGCATTAATTTATTGAATCTATCTTCTGTATTAATTTCGGTATACACTGTTTCTACTTCAAGCATGTCAAATTCAGCTAAATGACGAGAAGTATCTGAATGTTCTGCTCTGAACACCCTGCCATAAGTATATACTCCCTTACATAATTCCCTTGCAGCAGCTTCTATGTAAAGTTGTCCTGAGACACTAAGATGCATTTGACGTTTGAAAAAATCGTCTGTATAATCTTTATGACCTGGTGTAAGTGTTGTTGCTGTAAACATTTCTCCTGCCCCCTCACAATCATAATCAGTTAAAATTGGTGCAGTAATGTTAACAATTCCTCGTTGTACCATAAAATCAATAATAGAACTATATATTATACTACGAAGTCTTAATGTAGCCTGAAATGTTTTATCACGGAAACGTTTAATGAGATCTGTGCGGATTGCAACCATGTGTTTTTGTTCCTCTTCTAATGTTTTGACTTTGTGCGCTTTTAGACCATATAGATAAGAAGCTGGGTCTCTGATAGACGAATGTACTACTGCACTATGTACGTTTAATTCATATTTTTGGGTTGCTTTTAGAGGGGCTTCGACAATATGACCTGTAAGAGAAACACTCGCACCAGGAGAGGCTTGTCGAAAAGCAACAATATCAGGCGAAGAATCTTTTAATTTACCATTATATATAAATTTAACGGTTTCTATAGTAGTGCCATCAGAGATTTCTCCAAACACGATTTTTTTTCTGTCATCGAGACGTACAATATGTCCACTTATTGTTATATCCGTAGGATTTGCAGGCATTATATATTCCATAAATTCTAGAACAGTTAATTGATTTAACATTAAATCAATAAAACAATCATTTTATCAATTAAAAATGATTGTTTTATGTATTTAATGACAACAATATCACCTATTAATGCAATCATATCTGCTTTATAATCTCTGGTATTTCCACTTTGTTTAAGATTGTAAACAACATTTTCTTTGTACCAAAGGTAAAACTTCATTATTTTATAATATTCCCATCATCACGGGACATCCCTAGTTAATACCGAGATAGTTTTCAAAGTAATTAGTAAAGTAGCATTAACGGCAATCACAGAACTTCGCGATACCCTTTTCAATATGGACTGGCTTAGAACAAGTAAAGAGCAAACTGAACAAACTTATAGTTCAATAGGATTTGGTGGACAATATCACTAATTAATTCTATTGTATCTGATTTTTAAGATACAATATGAATATGTCATAAAACAAATCCATGTCAACAATAAGGTAACTATATGTTCTAAAGTTTTAATTGAACTGGATAAAGAGAGTAGATAAATTAACAAGTACATATTTTTCAGGTGATACCATATATAGTTTGTATAGGTTAATGAAACGGCAAATTCTAGTTCAATTTATGATCTTGATTATGTCCAATTGGTCAAAAATTCATTCTTGTGACCAATTTTTGTGTTCATACAATATCCAAATGGTGATTTTGGATCTTGTTCTAATATCAAGTCGGTGATATTTAGTTTTTTATAAAATATACAAACAGCCATAAAATATCCACCACAATCTAGAACACTTAATTCATTAAATATATTCATTAAATTATTATATTTATGAATATAATAGTAACAATCTTTGAATTTTAATGTAACTGTAGGTGGATAATGACAATAATCATCATTCGATATTACCAATAAATTATAATTATTTTCTGTTTCTGTTTCTGTTTCTGAATTATTTGTTTTGATATATGAAAATATATCATGATATTCTATTTTTAATATTTTTAATAATTCTTTGTCATCACTATAATTTATTGAATCAGCTATCGATGATGACTTGTTTAGTTGTTTCATATAATTAATATGCTGGAGAACATCATCCATATTGTTTTTAGACAGATCCATATATAAAAAAACAGAAACTAATCAATTTTAGTTTAAAAAAAGAAACATTAAAGTAAAAAGTATTGAATGATTGTAGACAATATTTAGCAATATTTCAGATAATCTGAAAATAATTTAATTATTTGCTTTAAACAACCATCAATTTGATGGTATAATCAATAAAAAGGTATAATCTATTTGAAAAATATAATATTCATATCATTAAAAATGATTATATTATTTAGTTAATGACAGCAATATCACCAATTAATTCTATTATGTCTGATTTTGAGGTAGATATGGATATCTGTTATCAAACAGATCCATGCTAACATAAAGGTAACTATATATTTTAAAGATCTAATTGAACTTGAGGACAAGAGTATAGATAAATTTACAAGTACATATTTTTTAGGTTATACCATATATAGTTTATATAGGTTAATGAAACGGAAAATTCCTCAACATTTTAAAATATATGCTAAAAGTAATCCAGTAATTCAAATACCTACAAAGAATGTTAATCCAAAATACGGTTCAGTTATGTATGTTAAATTATTTAATCCAATTTAATTAAATAATTTAACATAATTATTGAATAGTATAAGTATATAGACTGTTATTTATAACTGTTTTTTACTATGTCTATCAAAGAAGGTATGTTTACGGTGATATAGCATTGTTATCTTGTTAATGTATCTGCAATATATGTATGAATTATATTACATGTCTGCCAGTCAGCAGGTAAGTCAGATAAACCTAGATAAGCAATGATTTATGGCTGGAGTATTTTTGTTTATGTAAAGGGATATGATGCTATCCCTTAATACCATCGGATGTTATCTTTACAGGTTCTATTAAAGTTTGTACATTAATCATAGTTGCATTTAAACTAACAGAGCTTAATTTATATTTGATTAGTTTTTCTTGTGCTTTTATATCATTAGATCCCATAAATTTATAGTGTTTAAAATATGTTAATCTATCTTCGGGATTAATAATAAATCCAAAATCTAAGGAAACAACGCATGATAATAAATCCATAGTTTCTAAAACGGAATACCCTATGTCCATCATTGCTTTGTATGCTGCAAAAAATATCATATGGGATATAATAGATCCCATACTTCTTGAAATAATCGTAAATTTATTTAATCTATATTTAGCTTCTATTAGATCGATTTTGGATCCAATGAAGCGATGAGATTGAGAACAGAAACGTAAATTATCACTAAATCTAGGGGCCATAATTTCACACATTATGTTTAATGAATCTGAATTAAAATATAGTTGTTTACTCTTATAAATACTATTCAACCAAGTTTCGGATGTAGTAGTTTTATTTTTGTAATCAACAATAAGCAAACGGGTCATTTTATGCAATGTTGACATATGATTATATTCAAGACAACCCATATGATCAGATATAGTAGAGGATCTACTGGGTAGAACAATAACAACACGGCTATTATTTAATAGTGAAATATAATCGAGTTTATTTTTACAGGATGTTCTAGTAGTCCAGTGCGTGTATATATATTACATTTGTTTGATATTTTAAAACCAGATGCAATATATTGTATTAATCCTCTGCGATTATTAAACATTAAAGATTCGGAATGATTTTCCTTAATGTCTATCGAATAAACATCAAGTATTCTATTAATTTTCTTTTGAGTTCGCATTAGCGATGAACTAAAATATAATGATGTATATTTTAGTTTAACCTGATTTACTAAATCTAATGTCAATAAAATCTTTGGTATAGAAATCCCAGATTGTTTATAAATCCCAGACTGTTTAGAAATCCCAGATTGTTTAGAAATCCCAGATTGTTTAGAACGATTATCTATTTGAACTCTTTCTATAGATAATAAATAAATATTATCAGGTAATTTCGCAGTTACGTATTCAGCTTGGTCTGAACCACATACATATAGAATTTTCATACATCCCAAGTTTATAAGTTTTTGTTTAGCGTCTGCTAAACATTGTCTCATTTTAGTTGTGGGTTCCCGAGGATTAATAATACAACGATTAGTAGATATCTGTATAGCTGCTATTGATAGTGCTTCCTTTCTGTCTTTGTAAGAATATATAAATTCGTCAGACGAATGATGCTTGGAACCTTTATCAACATATATAAGTATCTCCTAAAGACATGCTTATATTAAGTAGTCTTGAATGATTTCTACTTAAACCATCGAAACCTCCACACATGATAGTGCCTAGTTTAGGAGGAATAGTTCCATGTTTATAAATTTGAAACTTATCAACAATATAATAATCAGTGTTTGTTTTAATATGAATTGTATTTATACGTGAACCGTAGTTATTGTCTAAGTTTTGTGGTGTATTGTCAAGTATAATTTTATTAGATATACCATGTGGATGATCGTCTGTAAATAAAATTATTGTTAAATGTAGAGGTTTATCTGATATATTACTGATAATCCATTTAACACCTTGTAATATAGCTGTTATTTTAAATGGTTGTGATGCAATACATACTTCTTATAAACTAAAATGGTATATCATTTTTATAAAAATGTATTCTGGTGATTAATACCATTATCACGTAATTAATATTTAAAGATCTATTAATATTTTAAAGTTATTAAAATATTAATAGGTGCAAACATAATTTTATCTATGCACTATTAATGTAAAAATGATATTCATTATATATTAATGGAACAAATTAAAACCAGACCAATTGTTAAGGTAAGTGCTAAGCCCACGGTTAAAAAGGTTAAGAAGGTTAAAAATGTTAAGAAGGTTAAAAATGTTAAAAATGTTAAAAATGTTAAAAAGGTTAAAAATATTGTCAAAGACACTATAAAAAAACGCTCGCAGATACCAGTAATAATGGATCCGGCACAATGGGTAAATACTGATCTACCTTTGGGAAAATTTTCCCAAATATTACATATATCTGATATTCATATACGACCGCTTCAGCGTCACGAAGAATTCATTGAGGTATTTAATACACTTGAAAAAGAGTTGCATGCTTTATGTTCAAAAGAATCCTCTATTGTTGTTGTAACTGGGGATATATTTGATAATAAAACAATTTTTAAACCAGAAACATTTAAAATCTGTCGCGATTTTTTTAAAGTTATATCTAAGAATTGTCCTGCTTTAGTTATTGCAGGTAATCATGATATGTTGGAAAATAATACGAGTCGATTAGACGCAATTACTCCGGTAGCAGAAGATATTCCTAGTTTACATTACTTAAAATATAGTGGAATATATAATTCATGTGACACAGAACATAGTTTTGTTGTGTCAAGTTTATATGATAAGGAATTCATAACAAGGAACGATATAATAAACTATAAAATGGAACAACCTGGACGTAAATATATTGCATTATATCATGGTACACTTACCGGAGCAGTTAGTGATACAGGATATGAATCTAAAGATGATATAAAAGAAGAAGAAATATCTTCACGTAACCGAACTATTCAGGACTTCGATGGATTTGATGCAACGTTGTTGGGGGATATACATAAACATCAAATCTTTAATACAGTAAATCCTATAGCTTATTCAGGCAGTTTAATACAACAAAATCATGGGGAAAATTTAGACGGGCATGGTATATTAATATGGGATAAAAACCTAAAACCTAAATTATGGCCAATACACAATAACTATGGGTTTATTGATGTTATATGTGAGAATGGAGAATGGGTTTGGGGTGAAAATATAGATGAAATAATACTGCCTAAAAATTGTTATGTAAGGTTATTAATCAAAAATTGTACTGCGACACAAGTCGATCTAATAGTATCTGAACTTAAGAGAAAAGTTAAGACCCTGACAATTTCTAAGAAAAACTGTATTACTGAAGATATGAATGAATTCGAAATTCCCCCTGATATAAAAAGAAAGGATGATGAGATAGAATTGATTATAGAACAGGCAAAACGTAAAAAATATGATGCTGATGCGCTTGTTGATTTACACAAACATTATCAAAGTATTGTAGATGCAGATGATATTAACATGGTTACGGCTGTATGGAAACCGTTAAGTATAGAATTTAAAAATATGTTTGGGTATGGTGGAAGTATAGTTAATCGTATTAACTTTAAAAGAGGAGTTACTTCTATCACTGCTTTAAATACAATAGGGAAGACAAGTATTGTCAATATATTACTATTTTCCATATTTGGTAGAACGCCATTAAACCTAAACAGTAGTACATATACATTTGATATTATTAATAACCAGGAAACCAGTGGATATGTTAAAATACTTCTAAAGTATGGAGATGAATATTATTTGATAATAAGAAAAACAATAAGAAAGAAGATAAATAATTCCACATCGATGATGCTCAAAATGTTAAATAAGTATGATTTTACATGCGAAATATGGAAATCAAATATAAATAGTGATAAACTTTTAAATTGTGGCGAATTACGGCAAAATAACAATGATACATATATAAAAGAATTATTTGGTGATATAAAAGATTTTTCACTGTGCAATTTATTGAATAATGAAAGTTCTCTAGATTTGTTAAGTATGTCCCCTACCGAACAAGTTAAAACATTGAAACGATTATTTAAAATGGGTGTATATGATACATATAAAGAATTGAATAAAGAAGAATTGCAGAATATTGAGGATAGTATCAAACATACAAAAATAAAAAAAGGTAGTATGGAAAGCATATTGGATGAACAAATAAGTACAGAAGAATTGCAACAACACGAAATTGTAGTAAACACGAGTAAGGTAGCTTATGAATTACAAAGAGATGAATTAGCTCTACATAAACAGAAATATGACAATATATATAGAAACATACAAGACATAGAGTCTAAAATACGTGAATATATTGAAATAATTAGTAATTATGGATGGAATGATGAACAGATTATAGGGTTTGATAGGAATGATATAATAAATAATATTAAAAAATATCCTGAAGCCGAAGATACTGGTTCTACTACTCAATATCTTCAACTTAAATTAGATACATTAATGGAAAAACTGTCTGCTATTGAAAATGATATTGAGGATATTCACAAAGACTCAGATACATTAGAGGAGCTTGAGGAGGATTTAGTTAAACTTATGGAATATATAAAGGAATTAAGACAAAAAACAACATTATCATCAAATGATACAATAAATAAGTTAAATAATAATTTGGGACAACTAACACATACCTTAGAAACCTTAGAACATGGTATAAAAGCTATAGATAAACCTGAATTATCTTTAATCAAAGTTAAAAGTAAAATAAAAACAGTAAAAGAACATATTGTTCCAATGACAAGTGAATTAGATAAGCTAAGGTCTCGTAAACAAGAGTTAAAATCTTACAACTTAAACAAGACAAATATCCATAAAGATATAGCAACAATTCGTTCACAGTTATCCAGTATACAATATGATAACTGTCAACTGGAACGCAACAGAGATACTAATACTAAAATAGATTTAAATATATGTGATATTGAGAATATGATAAATGAGAAATATGGATTTGTATTATATTCATGTAACACTGAACAGATTGAAAGACTAACATCTGAATTACAAGAGTTCCAGGGAAAAATAAATATTTTAGACGAAAGTATTATTACGGATATTGGACAATATGTAGATATATTATCTACATGTCCGATGATTGACAATGAATTCAAAATATCATATGATTTAGATATAAAAACGGATTATTGTTTGATTGACGTAAACATAGTTGATAAAATAATAAGCCATTTGGATAACGAGAATGACCGTAAACAGATAATGAAAAAAATTACTGTATTATCGAGACAATATAGTATAACACAGCAAAAATTACAATTATTGACTAAAAATAAGGAAGATAATATTGTAATTGAGAAAAATATTAAATTAAGAAAACAAAGCAATCAGTTAAAATGGACAGCAAACAATAAAACAATACAGGAACTTACCGATATTATTAATATCACAGAGCTTCAACAGGAATTAAAAACTATATTAGAGCATATTGACACTCATATAAGTAATGAAAAATATCAGAAGGAACTAGATGAACTTAAGATAATTATGACATGGTATAATAATTATGAACAAATCATAGAATTAAAGAGAGATATAGATACAATACAAAATAAAATAACATTACTGGAAACAATTGTAGATGAAACTGATACACTAAATGAGATTAAACGTCTTAAAAAACAAAGGTTGTTACGGGACAAGGTTCTTAAAATAAAAGATGCTAAAAAGCCATTGATTGAACAAATTACAAAACAAAAAGAATGGGATGAATTAAAGGAGCTGCAATCTAAATTAGATGCATCTAAAACATATAACGATAAAAAAGAGATAATAAAAGAAAAGGAAAAACTACAAAAAAATAATACTGATATAGAAGATAAATTAAAAATATGTCAGAATATGTATAACGAACAAGAGGAAAAGTATCGGCTAGATAAGGAACATTTATCTATACTACAGTACCGTAAATCAGCTAATAAAAAGGTACTAAATGATATAAAAATATTAGATAAAGAATTGATGAAACTAGAAACAGACATTATTCCGTTACAAGACTATAATGATATTATGGGAAATAAGGGAATAACTAGTAAATTATTATTCAATAAAATAAAGGCAGTTGAAGAATATATCAATTGTATTATCAGTAATTTTACACGATATACAATAATTATAATGTATGATGAGAAAAAACAAACAATGAATATCATTACAAAAAACAAGGATTCAGATAATTATTTATCTATTGGAAGTTTATCAGGTTATGAAAAGCTAATTATGCAGGTTAGTTTTAAGCGTGCCTTGAATAAATTCAGTTATAATTCAAAGAGTTCATTGATTATTATAGATGAAGCATTAGACTGTTTAGATCAGATAAACTTTATTACAGTTTTACCCGAAGTTATAAATTTGGTTACACAGGATTATTCAATGTGTTTGGCTATATCACAAAGAAGTATAGAACATATAAGTGATAATATAATTACATTAGAATGTGAAAATGATATTTCATATATTGTTCATTAATATTTAATGTAAGAAAGTTCCTTTATACCATAAAATTTTTCTTTGAAAGCATCTTTAATTATTTGTATTCTAGTTCTTTTATCCTTATCATAAATTTGATGCCATGAATTTTCTTCAAGACATTCTGTTTTTTCTATTATACTACCACATGTTAAAGTCCAATCAGAAGCCTTTGATAATTTTACAGCATACTCTGGAACAAGTACACATTGAGAATAATAATATGAAGGACTTGAGTTATATAAATGACTTGGTGCTTCAATCAAGATTAAACATAAATCATATATTTGATTTTGACACTTTATTAATCCATTTTCAAGGGAATGTATATCGTGGAAATGTCGGGATAATTTTTTTAGTTCAGATTGTGTATTAGCTGATCTATTTTTACAACCAATAATTATTTCTTTTCCGCGGGGTTGTTCTGATACATCCGATGAGACACCGAATCCAAAAATCCGCGAGTTAAGTTCAAGTGAATGAACTGCTTCCATTTTATCAAAATTAGTAAAGGATACGGCAATATTATTAATTTTAAGATCGGAACATTGAATTAATGACAGTACCTTAAATTTAGGTATTTTCTTAAGAATGTCGGTTACGGTCGCGTTTGAGTTAGTGTACACTAATTTATCAATTGGACAGTTATCAGACATAAAACGTCTATAACAATGTTTAGGAAACACAGCATGTGTTACATATGTATGTACAACAGAAGCACCGCTTTCCTTACGTAAAAGCTTAGCACATGATAGTAATGTCCCACCTGTTTGTACTAGGTCATCTACAATAATATATTTATCTCCTGGTTTTCCAATTATATCTTTAATTGTTACCTTACGGCTATCATTAATGCGTACTTTAGAACATGTAATTTTAGGATAATTAGGAAACAATGGACCGAATCTTTTGGCTGCACCATCATCTGGGAAGACAATTGTCCAGTCACGTGTATATATTTTTTGCATAATTGGGATTGCTGATTTCAGTTCTACAATTACATTATCATTAAAATAGAATCTTTCTTGAAGAGAATGAATATCATATATTTCTAGAATGGGTGGTCCTGTTTTTGTTTGTGGTAGTGCTGTAGTAAGGATCGTAGCAACTGTTTCTGCTGTCGCAATAATGCCTTCTGTATCAACTCTATCCATAGTTCCTGGTGCAAAATAACTCATCATAATACGTAGGGAACGTATTCTTTGTCGAGGAAGAACGAGGAGAACTGATAATTGTTCCATGAATGTTGCTGGATCATGCATAGACATAACGAATATAACATCTTTATTCTCGATGTTAGTATCGAAAGTAATATTTGGGTATGTATCTCCGAAATGTTTCCATGAAACATATCCGTATCTGTATTTACTGTGATCTTGATCGATTACACCGTCTGCTAAACTATGACTAGTTGGATGAGACATAACAACGGTTCTATTATCGGTAGGCTCACGAGAAGCATATTCTATCATGGGATATAAAGGTTAAGTTGATGTTAGTTTCCCATCAGTTTCTGCTTGATATAATGAATAAACTTTAATATCCTTTCTTACTTGACTATCAGAAAATTCTTTTAGTTGGATTGCAGTTAAAGCACCAACTATAGAAGCGTTAAATTTTTCAATTAATGTCGCTGCAGCAGCGATACTTCCTCCAGTGGCAACAAGGTCATCTATAATTAAAACACGGTCCCATGACATTATAACGTCATCAAGAACATATAGTTCTGATTTAGAGTATTCTGTTCCATATGATACACTGACCATATTTGGAAGTTTTTTCTCTTTAGATGCTTTGATAATTCCAACATCAAGTTGTTTTGCGATATCTTGTAAATAAATATCCTCTTGAAACTAATAAAAGTACTTTATTAAAATTGAGATGTTCAACTAAGGTGCTCATCTTTTTACACATATCGAAGTAGTCAGGTGATAATAGTAATGTATCCAATCTATGAAATTTTACATTAACTGTATCTGTTGATTCAGTGGAAACAATACCATTTTTCATGTTATGTTGAGACATGATAATTTTTTCATAGATGTTTGACATAATAATTAATAATCTTTTAATCTAACTTTTTTAAATTGAACAGAAACAAAAATAATGACTGGAGTTTATGTTATTCTTCTCAATAATAATCGACGTTATGCAGGAATGTCGTATAATGTAGAAAAGCGGGTACAAGAACATCTTAATTGTACTAATTCGCAATTCACAAAACTTCACTGAGTCACAGGACGAGGCGAAGTCATTACTTCAAGAGAGGAAAATTCTCTTGAAGTATGGGAACAATACGAGACATTGGCACAGATGATTAAATATGGTATAAATAATGTACGTGGATGGCAATGGATTAATGAGGAAATCAGTATATCTGAAGCTATAACAATAAAAAACATTAATGTGTGGATTATTCTCGTTATGTAATAAATGTGGTAATCCATTACATAAAATAGATTATTGCAGTTCTAGAATAACGAAATGGATGACAGAAATTAATCAGATGAAATCTAAAACAAAGGATAATAAATCTATAATAATCGATTTAATTAGAAATAATGACAATGTATCTAATAATTGTGTTGATAATTCATATAAATACTATGAAAAAGCACCAACAGGACGTTCAAAAAGTAGGGTATGTTTTAATTTTATAGAAAAAGGAACATATAGGGTAGGAAAAGATTCAATATATAAAGGATGTCCATCTAAGAAATGGTTTCATGAAAAGTGCAAAGCAGTAAATAATAATGTATGTCACCATCATGTTCCTAAATATGAAGATTCGTATGAAGAGTATAAACCTGAAATTGCTCTGACAGGGCGTTCAAAATGTAGACTGTGTTATGATAGGCTAGAAAAACGTACTTATCGGATGGGAAAGTATTATGGGTATAAAGGGATAAAATTTGATATAATATGGTTTCATCGAGGTTGCTATTATGATGCTTATCCAGAAAAATGTTCTAACTATATGTAATGTACTAAAATACTGAATTGTTTATAAACTATGGCGAATTAGAATCGTCATCACTATCATAAAATAGTTCAGAGAAAATATCATAAAAGTATTCTCTTTCCAATGATAAACAATCAATTACATGACGAAAACCTCCAAGCTTTGATTCGGTCTCATTATCACTGTTGCTTGGTTGTGATACAAGTTTACCGCAAACAACTATACATAGATAGTCATATTCTTCATCTAAGTGATTCGAAGAAAATTTACCTACTTTTTGTGCATGTGAATCAGGTTTATTAATTGCATTTAATATGTAGTTATAATTTTCTTCCTGTTCTTCAAGAATATTTTTAAATTTGTCTGTAGTAGTAATATCAGTATATACATAAATAGTATCATCTGTGTCGAAATCTCTGACAGTCAACTTATTGCCACAACCATTAGATTCTATATCATCTGCACATATTATACCCTCAAATCGCACTATTCTTTTATTGAGTTCAGAAATAGGTAAATGTAAAACATCAGAAACATGCAATATGTTTCTGATTGAATTATTCGGAATATCTTTGGATTCTTCGGGCATTAACTCTTTGTTTTAAATCAGTTTTTTTACATCGATATATAGTATACATTATCTACTTTTAATAAATGCATATGCATTCATTGTACATTTACATATTTGCTTAGATAGATAATTTATAACTTGATTAAATTCCTTTTCAGCTACAAGTGGAGCCGAATGAATAAAAATATATATTTTTTTACAGTATGCGTAAATTGAATATATGCTAAAAGCTGTCATAAATAAAGATAAGATACTAAGTGAACAGCTTATAAAATATGTAGAACACGTTATACCAAGAGTTAATATGATAATATTCAATAATTTACATACAGCAAATTTCATGTCTGTATAAGATTTTATTTCCTTTGTACTGGAATATACAGAGGAAGTAACATTATCCGCAATGATGTTAATGTAATGATTCATTACTCATCATTTACTCATCATTTTTATCTTACATTTACCATTCACGCATTAAAACTGCAGTTGCTAATTTTTCGTTATAATGCACCGTATTAGTATATTGTAATAGGGATTCATCATTGCCTTTTTTAAAGAATTCGTGAGTAGAATGGGTTATGTATTTAGGTTGTTCTTTAACGGTAACTAGATAAATATTAGATCCAGGCAGCCATTCTGGGCCAACTTTTTCAATATGACGAGGATAGGACTTGTTTAGTATATTAAAGATTGTATAATGGATACAATCTTTAATAATATACTTATAGTATATAAACGTATCTTAATGATATAATATCATATTTTAAAATTTTTATCTTATATGTATATTATAAAATTTATCAATTGCCAGTCCGAATTTTTCAAACTTCTTTTTATAATAACTAGATATAGAATATTCTGATTGATATTTTATAAAATATCCGAAATGTTCTGAATAATTTCCTTTCTCCCATCGTGTAGATCCGTTTATATTTCTAACAGAATACATAACATAAGGGAATTCTTTGACAAGATGTAATACGTTATTTTGTTTTAAATTAAATTTTATTAATTTTTCTAAATTCCAATCACATTTATTTTTCATTTTAATAAAAAACTCATTCGATCTAAGTACAAGATTATTAAATATATTTAGATATTGAACTATATTATTTTTAGATAAGACAACATGTCTATCAGTATATCCGCCATAATATTCGGAATTAGGAATCCATATACAATTTTCATTCATATATTTTAGTTTAGGATGAGGCAATTGATATATATAATCGCTTCTTGTTATAACAAACCTATCATATTTACTTAATAAATCTTTTTCAATTAAATTTTTTAATAATAACCATCTAAAAAATATTAATATACCAGCAGACCCAGGATGTTGATTATTATCATCTTTGATTCCGCCTAAAAATTGGTCTTTTATTTTTAGAAATTCCCGCCAATATAATGGTTTTTTATATGTAATTACGTTTTCTTGATGAACTAAATTATTACTATCACTGTGTTTGATTCCATAAACTTGGTTTTTCCATAAATTGTCTGAGAAATATTTATTATATACAATGATTTCATCATCCGTAAAATGATTAACATTTTTTATATTTTCGTAATAAGAAATATTTTCTGTAGATTGTTTTGGTTTATGTTCTATATTACCGTATAAAGAATTTGTATTTTGTAATTTTTCGTATTTTGGTTTATTTAACGATATTGTATTATAAGCATAATCAAATGCATCACCGAAATCGTATGGTTCTTCATATAAAAACTTATACTTTGCTAATTTATAATATGGATTATTATAATCATAATCAGGTTTAATTCCAATACATATACATAAATCTGCATTTAATTCATCATAAACATTTTTTTTAAAATTATCAAATGTTAATTCGTGTGCTCGGGTTTCACTTAAAACTATTACTAGCGTTTTAGACATTATATATATATATATATATATATCTATCTATCTCTATCTATCTATATTTATATAGATAGATATATAATGAAAAGAATAGTTGTATTAGGAGGTGGTGGATTTATAGGAGGACATTTAATTACTAAATTAAAATCACTGGGTCATTGGGTGAGAGGAGTAGATATTAAATATCATGAATTTAAAAAAACAGATGCAAATGAGTTTATTATTGCTGATTTGCGTGACCCTTTCAAAGTTGATGTGTGTATTGATAATACGATAAATGAAGTATATCAATTAGCAGCAGACATGGGTGGTTCTACATATATAAACACAGGAGAACATGATTCTGATGTTATGCACAATTCATGTATTATAAATTTAAATGTACTGAGAACATGTTCTCAGAAAAATGTAAAAAAGATATTTTATTCTTCTTCTGCTTGTGTATATCCAGAATATAATCAATTAGACCCTGAAAATCCTATATGTAGTGAAGATAGCACTTATCCTGCTAAACCAGATAGCGAATATGGTTGGGAAAAGTTATTTAGTGAAAGATTATATTTTGCATATAATAACGATTATCCAAACTTAGATATTAGGATTGCTAGGTTTCATAATATTTATGGACCATACGGCACATATAAAGACGGTAAAGAAAAAGCTCCTGCTGCTTTTTGTAGAAAAGTCTCACTGGCTCAAAACGGCGATATTGTAGAAGTTTTTGGGGATGGAAAACAAACTAGAAGTTTCTTATTTGTAGATTCTTGCATAGAAGGTATATTAAAATTAATGGAGTCTGGGTTCAAAGGACCAGTAAATATAGGATCAAAAGAAATGATAAATATGAATGCTTTTATGTCAATGATAATTAATATATCAGGAAAACAATTAACTATTAAAAATATAGATTTTAATGGTGTTGGGGTAAGAGGTAGAAATTCTGATAATAAATTGATAAAAAATAAATTAGGATGGGAACCTATATATTGTTTAGAAAAAGGAATTAAAATAACTTATTGTTGGATAAACAATGAATTGGGAAAATTATAACATTTATTTGTATTTTAGAAATGTAAATTGATATAATGTTGTCATCATTATAATATGTACATTAATGTAATATCCTTTTTTTATTAATGATATTAAAAAAAAAAGGATAATTAATATTTATTAATGTTCAAATTTGTTAATTATTTTTCAAACACTGAGTCAAAAACCCTCCAAGAAGAGATTAAAGAACCTCTTTTGGCGCTAAATCCAGATATTAAGAGGCTTGCTCAAAAATATGGCAATAGTAAAAAAAGTATTTATATACTTGATAAAATCCAAGATATTGGAATAATTGCAGGAAGTTCTGTTGCATCTGTTACGACAGATAATTTAGATTTTTGTGCTCATGTGCACGATATTGATGTATTTGTGCAAACAGAGGATAAATTTAATGAAATTCTGGATATACTAAGAGACATCGATACAGAATATTTTGTATTGTGTTATGAAAAAGACATGGCACAAAAGAATAACAATAATAATTATTCCATTATTTCTGTATCACATGCTGATTTTAACATTCCTATACAGATAATAATGCGTGTAGAGGAAACTCCAAGAGAACTTATAGAAAATTTTGATATGGATTGTATACAGTGTGCTATTCATAAGTCTCTGACCTATCAAACTTCTGAATTTATATTGACAAAAAAGAGTGGAATAAGTACAAGATTTAACTCTTTACGTTTCCCAAATGGCCGGCGTCTAAGTAAAGCTTTACATAAAGGGTATGCTGTACCATTATATGGACTCTATAATATTAGTCAAAGCGATACTGTAAAGATAAGTCAAACAGATGCAGAAACTCTAACAAAGGTGTATCTTAATACATATGGAATTAAAAATACAGCTAAATCAAAATGTTCTATGAGTACATATGGATCATTATCTGTAGTTGGATGGAATACAGCAAAACAAATATCAATGGGGAAAGATCTAGTACATTATGGTAATTTTATACTTAGAGGAGAGAAGGGTAGTAAATATTATTCTGTTCCATATTTATGTATTCCTGTTAGTGTAATTGGATATAACAAGTATAATGAGACTTATAGTGTACATATTGAAGAAAATAAAATATTAAAAAGCCTTGGAATAAGCACAAATTATATTAAACTATCAGACGCTGAAACTCCACCCCTTATGGGTAATTACAATGCAGTAATTCAACTGTATGTGTGGAGGAAAAAGACATATGTAAAAATTTTACAATTAATACCTTATACGGCAAAAATTCTTACCAACAAAATTGGATCTAATTTTAAAAACTGTATTTTTACTGAAACTTGTGTTTTTACTAAAGATCTTGATTTAAAAACATATAATAGAAAATAAACCAATTGATTCAAAAGGTGATATTAAAAATTTAAAATGATCAAAAAAACATATTTATTATGAGTGAAATGTATTATGACTATGCTGAGTCAATCCTTGATAAAGAGAACTTCGAAAAGTTTTCAAAATATATTAATATGGCATTTTCGTTGAAGAAGTTTGGAACCATTTATTTTTATGGCACTGGGAGCAATGGTAAGTCAACATTGGTAAATAAAATGAATGATAGCTATCCAGTCATGTTTGGACGTACTGGTAATGTTGGAGTGTCAATATATGATGACGGTGACACTGACACTGTCGGCATATTACCAGTTTCCGATGAAGGTTCTGCAATTATTATAACCTGGATTATACCAGAAGGAGTTTCATCAGATAGGATTATTTATTTTAATAAGAAATTTAACGAAATTTCGTAAGCATCATTTTAAAATTATTACTTAACTGTATTAACATAGATATTTTGTGATCAGATGCATTTGGGGATAGATATTCTATAAAATGAGAATTTTTATTCTTTGCATAAAGTTTAAATATAATTATATTGGTATGTTATGTTCGTTTTTGTGTTTTCCTGTTCCTTTGCGGGTTAAAATCCATGTTTTGTAAGGTTCATCTGGATTAATATAATCTAAGTGACGGAGATTACGGTTATGTACTTTATCACCTGGAGCTTCTTCGTCATAATTATATGGTAGATAACCTAAATACTCTGGTTGTGGTATGTTAGTTGTTTCTCCTTTTAGAATTGTATTAGTGTATTCATGGGAAGCATTATTTGGAAGTTTTTGGTCCTGTGGTAGATCTGTCGATACGAGTTTCCCTCCTCTTAAAACAATTCTTAAATTTGCTCTATGAAACCCAGATAGATTTTCAGGGTTTTCTTTAAATAACATTAACCAATTAGCATAATCAATAGTTGTCATATTATGAAATTTGGCTTTTTCTTTAAATTTTAATTGTTCTAATTTTGACATATCTGAAGGAGATTTGTAATAATTTCCTTCTTTTTTATTGTTATTATCTAAAAGGGAAGGCATATCTAATTCTCTTTGTTGTCTTGGGTATGGAGCTGGATGGCTTTGATGATCGCGTGTAGGTTCTGGTGTAGGTCCTATAACTTTTGCGTGTTGTTTTTTATTCAATCCATAGTCACGAGAATGATAAAGTTTTTTATAAAACTTTCTCGCTGGGGGCAAATCTTTTTTACATATCATACTTTCGTTTATAGTTGTATCTGCATTATCAATTATAGTACTGCCACCATATTGAGTAATAGGCACTGTTTTATGATATGCAAACCAGTAAATAATGATCCCTAATATGAGAAACATTACGGATGTAATAATTACTTTCATTATAATATAATAAATATTTATATTATATGAGTAAAGATTCTAGAGCTCTCAAAGCTTCAACAGGTGATACTAAAACACGAGGTGGAATGAATACAAATGAGATAAGAACATATTTAACGGAAAATGGAATAAGTGTTACAGCAACAACTAAAAGACATGAACTTGAAGTTCTATTAAAAAAACTATTTAATGGAAATACTGCTATAAAACCTGTAAAACCTGTAAAACCTGTAAAACCTGTAAAACCTGTATCAAGGCTGATTAAACCTGTAAAACCTGTATCAAGACTGATTAAACCTGTAAAACCAAAGGAAACCCTAGCGTTGATAATGAGAAGACAGGAAATAGAAGAACAAGATCTCTTGTATGAAGAGTCATTAAAACAAGACCTATTGAAGGAAAAACAAAGAAGTGAACTTCAAAAATTTCAGAGAGAACAGAAACAAGAACAACAACGAAGAGAAAAGATGACTAGAAAAGAAAGAGCTGATATGCTAGCTAGTCGTAAACCCATTGTCTCTTTAGACGACTTGCATAAAGCACATATTATATATTTGCAGAAACAAGATGAGCAACAAAAACAAAAACAACAACAAAAAGAAAAACAAAAAAAACAAGCAACACAAGAACGAGAAAGACGACGACAACTTACTCTGGCTAGATTTGGAAAGTAATAATGTCATTAGTAGTTAGCTAACTGAACTATAATATTGTGATTTGATTTATTATGATTATAAACAAAATCACAATAGTTATAAATTAACAAATGTTTAGATCCTCGAGAAATAACTATTACCTCAGTTATAGTTTAATCAAAACATTTGTCTTTTAACGCTTGTAAACCATCTGGTAATTTAAATCAGTTATTAAAATCGTCTTTCCATAGTTTTTTATTTTTATAACATTTTTTAAGCTTTTTTTATCAGTTTTTGTATCAGTGTTTGTATCAACTGGCATATATGGCGATTCACGAGCTTTCATCGCAGCTGCTAATGCTAGTTTGTTTCCGTCTTCAACTGACAGGTTTAAACCACATTTACCATAATTCCATGTTTGTGGTCCTATACAATCATTAGATTTAGTATCCTCTGCGCTCAAATCGCTAACAATCTTTAAATTACCTACATCTGAGCCGGTGGCTCTATATTTTTGGGGACACCGTCTTTCCTCTAACGGTAGGTGTACCTAAACCATATACTTTTTTGGTTCATCTTAATTGGGTAATATATCCGTTATTAATATAAGAGCAAGTAAACTAAAAATTATATGTGTATGTGACATGTTCAATTTCGTTCTATAATTATGCGTATTATTGGACATAATATGTGCAATAATATTTATCTCTTGTTTTTAAAATTGAATATAATTAAAAATTATATGGCTAAACAATGCACAGAATATTATTATTTTTATAAAGGGTATTTATCACAATTTCACAGGTCTTTATTTAATGTGAATGGTATTGACTACAATTGTTGTTAACAAGCAATGATGCATCAAAAAGCAATATTATTTGATGATCATTATGTAGCAGATAAGATATTATCTGAATGTAATCCAAGGGATATTAAAAGACTTGGTAGAGAAGTGCATAATTTTAACGCATTGACATGGGATAAAAACAAAGAAGATATTGTATATCGTAATAATGTTGCAAAATTTACACAAAACATACATCTTAAGAAAAAACTATTGGACACATATCCTAAGATGTTAGTTGAAGCAGCTCCCTTAGATCGTATATGGGGAATTGGATATAATGAATATAATGCAAAGAAGGTACATGTATCAAGATGGGGGGAAAATCTACTAGGTAAGACGTTGATACGTGTCACAGATGAATTGAAATAATTTTACACTATAACTTTAGTATGATTCGGCAAATATGATGGAAGGTCACGTATTGGTAGGACGGGAATTTCATCTGATTTTGGAAGTTGTTTAAGGATAGACAATATTTTATGTAATGATTGTTCCTTTTTACCATCAAATCTATGGTAAAAATCAGCAGAGTATACTTGATTAATTGACCATAAGTAAAAAATATTTTCCTTTTTTGTCCATTTTATTATTGGAACAGAATATCCATCAAAACTTCGGTTATATTTATGCGAATAACTAGAGCCTATTGATGTAAGACCAATTGATGAATAAGAAGTGTGTGAGCTATAAGGTATCCATATATCGAGTATAATACTACTAGATACATTCTTTACAGTCCAATGGACAGCATGGTGTGTTTGTGAAGGGATAATAGGCTCTTTATACCGCTTTGGTTTTTTCTTTTTATTCGTTCTTCTCATTCAAATTAAACACGTGTCATTTTTTACTTATATTTATGTTAGTATATTTATATTTATAAGTAAAAATATATAATATATTAAATAAAATGAACACATTTCTCACTTGTCCTCCACAAGTGAGAAGGGTTGCAATATGGAAACTAAAACAGTAATGAGTTTAACAGAAAGAGCAAGTGTAGCCCGTGCTTCACGTGATGCCAATATTCGAGAGGCGATAAAATTGAGACAAGAACGTCAGAGTATACATCATGTATTGTTGAAAGCATCAATGTATGCTACATTAAGACATGAGGTAGAAGCGGAAGATGGTGTAGTAAATGAAGCAGTAAATAAAGGTCATGATAGTGTGAGTATTTTTAACTATTATGTTCCTGTTAACGTTAAGACTAAAGAAGGAGAAGATAAAAAAGAACATGTGGAGTTAATGGTACCATATGAACAGACGTATATTTGTGGACCAGATGAGGATAGGGGCAAGGACAGTACACCTATCGTTACATTGATAAGAGGTCATTATAATCGAAAGACAGCTGAATTTGACTCAAGCAAATTACCTGGAAAGCAAACAGTAATCGAGTCAATCAATAAAGATATTAACGAAGATAAAGAAAGTAAATTAAGTGGATGTGTATTGAAAGTAGAGAAAGGATATGATAAGAACATTAAGGTCCCTGGACGAGATGGACATGAAAGAAACGCAGCATATTTACGAGTCATGTTGGTTTGGGATATTGAATGTTATAAAGAACGACAAAAGGAAAACGAAGCGCGTCGAATTGAGCGTCGAATTGAGTATAAAAGATCTACGAAAAGTAACAAAGTATAAGTGTAAATATTTAAACTTTTGTAAAATAAAGCATAATTTAAAATAAACTTTGATTGATTTTGTTAAAAAAGAGTTTTTTTATAACAGTTGTTTAAATAAAAAAGGCATAATAATAACACCCTATTACGTTTTTGATAATAGTTTATGTGGTGCAGATGGTGTCAATAAGACAACTTGTCCTTTGACACCAAAACCCATAAACTAATTTTCAAAAAAAGATTTAGAATACTAAAAAATACTAAAATCTAATGAAAACAAAAAATAATGGGAATAAAATATGAAAAAACATTTATCTAGAGAGTCGTTTATGAGCGGTACCTTTAAATTTTCAGAAAAGGCAAAAAAGAAAGAGTAAATACGGTTGATAAATAATAGACTTATTTGCAAGATTTGTGACTACATTTGTTAGACAACTGCTTCATATTATATGTATTTGATATAATACGACGTTCACATTTCCGTTTTACACATTTAATGTGTCTATTATTAGAATTATAACAAGATTGACACACTCTTATATTGCAATCGGAAACTGCATTTCCTTGACCAGCCAAGTAAATTTTGCGCTCACATACAGTACATACGTCACATGTATTGCATTTGCCGTTATCACGTTGGGAATTACTCACAACACCAGTACATGAAGTAGGGATTGGTATATTGCAGACAGAACATATATGTATAGAAGGTGCATGATTTCCCTTTATACAACATTGTGTGCAACGCCATTTATCTACATGACAATAGTCGTTTTCTTTAATGGGACACCCAAATGTATATGCACAATCTTTTTCAATACATATTTGATGTTTATGATGACCCTCCTCTTTCAAATCATCCCAGTAATTATGACAATAACTACCCCAGCTACACACACTGTAGTTATCAATCTGTTTTTTTATAGGTGGTACTTTTATAGGTGGTACTGAATGAAGAGAACCATTTGAAATTGTTAATTTCATATCTGATAGGAGCTTTTTCATTTTACTTTCGATACTTTGTATTGTTTTAGAGGAAGACATAAAGACAGTATCTATAGGTTGCTCGGGTCTCAGGAACATGATCTGTCATTTTATTACAATATAATTATTGTAAAAAGAGACGTCATATTTATTAGAAGTTTAAAAAAGCATATACATTTTGAATAGAATAACATAAAAATGTATAAATACAAAGTAACTTAAAATAAAAACAATGATTTAAGCTTCAATAATATGTTAATATGTTAATATGTTAATATGTTAATATGTTAATATGTTAATATGTTAATATGTTAATATGTTAATATGTTAATATGTTAATATGTTAATATGTTAACGTGTTGTTTCGAAAAGTATACTTGTAACCAGATAAGGGTCAGAGCTCGAGCTAGGTCTTCTGTCTTCAAAATATCCTTTTCCGTTAATGTATGTATCATTTCCGATACGTACAGACGCGCCTCTATCCCCTATACCCGATGTAAAGATGTTATAGTCTGCGGTTTCATGTTTTCCCGTCATTCGTTGGTCATTGTCCTTACCATATACGGCCATATGTGAATCATGATTAGCTTCCAATTTTTTAATCGCTTTATTGATATAATATAATCCATTGTGGTCCTTTGTTCCCTCGCGCATATTAAGAGTACTGTAATTACAATGGCATCCAGATCCATTCCAATTACCATCAAGTGGTTTTGAATGGAAACTCACATCTACTCCGTGACGTTCGGCAACTCTTAAGAGTAGATATCGAGCCATCCATAGCTGGTCTCCTGCATGTATCCCTTCAACAGGACCGACTTGAAACTCCCATTGACCCGGAGCTACTTCGGCATTTATACCAGATATATTTATTCCAGCATAAATACATGCATGTAAATGTTCATCAACAATATTTCGTCCAAATGCATTAGAGGCGCCTACACTACAGTAATATTGTCCCTGTTTATCCTTTTTATTAAATCCAAGAGGCATTTTAGTTTTACGATCTAATAAGAAATATTCTTGTTCCAACCCATACCAGGGATGACACGACTGTTTATCTGTATTTGCATTTATTTCCTCATTGAATATTTTGTTAGCCTTGAATCTATTATTAGATTCATGTGGGACAAGGGTGACGTTTCCAGTCTTTTTATTTTTTTTATAAATGTATGTATCGCATAGAATAATTAAATTTTCATTCATTTTATTGAAAGGATCTTTAATAGACATCCCGGTAGGTACAAGTACAACTTCGGACTCTTTCCCTGACGCTTGACCAGTTGAACTGCCATCATAGTTCCAATTTGACAGTAGCGGGACCTTAGGTACAGTAAATGAACTGTCATCATCTTTCCCAATAGATGGTATATTTGTATATGGTAGCACTTTCGTTTTGCTTCTAATGGTCCATTCCATGTTATCTATACCACCACCTATCCATACATATTCTATAATTCGGTCCATATTAATATATATTATTTTTCAATTTTTTTCAAAGTCTGTAAAATGGTAATATATGTTAAAAGGATATAAGTTGTCTTTTTTCGAGATTAAATGCAATACTTGCTTTTTTTAGTACAAAGAACATCTAATCTAATAGTAATCTGAGCATGTTAACGATGAGGGCAAGCCTCATCGTTTGGTGGCTTGCCGTTATTGCATGTATTGTCTTTTTAATATATAATAATAAGTTAAGGATATTACTAATATTCTATATATATATAATGATTTACATTAAATTTATGTTATTATTAATTGTATGTATTTTAGCTGTACAGTATAAATATAATCAATATGGTGGTGCCGAGTGGGATGATGATTTTGTAAATAACCCCTCTGTTCAGAGACAATTTCTACAAAATATAAGCAATTTATCTGATAAATTTGTTGAATTCCATCCATGTATGTCTCCTATCACAAAGAATGATATTAATATTAATATTGATATTGACAACTACACCTATAAACAGCCACTTAACGATGACATTACTGTTAACACTGTAAATGATCTTTTGGACGAAATGATAAATTTACATAGAAAATTTATTAAAAAAAATACGTCAAATACAACCTTTTGGGACTATATTAGTTACTCATTACAATCCCCTGTACAGGACAATAAGGAGAGGACAGAAATACATACCTACATAAATAATATTAGTCAATATTATTTGATTAAACCAAACTATGCATCTTATAGAAAATATGATATACAAGGTCATATACTAATGGTCAACAAGCTTGTCGGGGAAAGACTAAAATATAAAGATTATATATTACAGTGTGAATCGTTACTGTCTGATAAATTAATATTTTATACAATTTTATATAATCAAGGGAAATATAAAAATTTCCCTGAAGCCCTAAGTCATGTGCAAGAGAATACAATAATAGCTTTAAGAAATTATATTGTAAATAATATGATTTATGTTAATAAAGAATTGAAAGAATTAAAAGACATTGCTAGTAAAATTAATATTAATACAGACCCTATAGAGGTTAGAAAAACCGTTTATAATATTATGTCTAGAGCAGTAGGTAGCGAATTTATTAAGGATCTGAATGTGTTAATTGTATTAATGCATGTTAGCAAAAATATTGCTACTTTTGAGAATGTAAAAAATACGAATACGAATACTGAATATAATATTAAAGAAATTTCATCGCTTGCAAATGTAATTGCAACTATAGACGCCGAAAAGGACACTCTTAGATATCTAAACGTGTCAACTGATGAAAAAATAGGAAAAGCTATCGCAGCAGGTCTCCAGATAAAATATATACCTTTTCTTAAATCATATTGTAATCCCGGTTCTAGTATAACATCATCAAATATCGGTGTCTATCGATCATTTGATTTACTGAGCCAAGCTGTTTTAGCTTGCAATAATAACTCAAGATGTAAGGGTTTTACATATAATAAAAATAAAAAAAAATATATATTAAAAAATCGTATAAGGGGTCAAACCGAGAATAAAAACTATGATTGCTATGTAAAAAATGATAAATCTAAGACTCGAACTGTCACAGGAAATGCTCAGGGCGCCATGTTACAAACTGTCAAAACAGATGGAGTATCTACGCCTCAAACTGTCACAGGAAATGCTCAGGGCGCCATGTTACAAACTGTCAAAACAGATGGAGTATCTACGCCTCAAACTGTCATAGGAAATGCTCAGGGCGCCATGTTACAAACTGGCAAAACAGATGGAGTATCTACGCCTCAAACTGTCATAGGAAATGCTCAGGGCGCCATGTTACAAACTGTCGAAGAAACAGATGGAGCATCTACGCCACCTCCAACTGTTTCTTCGACAGCAAGTACCAGTTCATCTGAATCTGAATCTGAGGAAGAAAGTAGAGCATGTACGAGTAAGCCGCGCAAAAATATATATGAACAGTATAACTGGCTGATAAGTTCAGCGAATTGTAATATAAATGCAAAAACATGGATAGAAAAAAAAATAAAAAGCTATAATCTGGTTATAAGAAAGTTAGAAAAAACCAAATCAGAATACACCAATTCAATAAAAAAACTAATTGAAGAGAAAAAATATCTAAAAAAGCTTTCATCACGGACTAAAACTGCCCCACTTAATACTGTAGATCTACAGAATATAACCTTTGTTGCCTCGGACATATGTACTGATAAGCCCCTAACAACGAATATAAAGAAACAGTATAAATGGTTGAAAAGTAAATCCAATTGTCGAATAGATGAAAAACCTTGGGTAAGAGAAGAAATAAAGAACCGCAAAAAAAATATTAAAAAGTTAGAAAAAGATAAATCAGCTCTAAAACTACGGATAGAAAAGCTAATAAAATATAAAAAGTTTCTAAAAGATAATAAAATATAAAAGGTTTCTAAAAAAAAAGCATTAAAAAATAAACATATTCGATATTTAAATGAAAAACATGAATTGATAGATGATCGGCAACAAAGTCAAAGAGTTTGTTAAAAACAAGTGTTCGTACTATGTTATTACGCAAGTACAGAATTCTAAGTTGGCTTTTTTGCGGGTTTAAGTTATTTGAAGCGTCCCGCGAATGCAATAAAGTAGGCGCTTTGTAACTAATTACAGAAGTGAATCCTCTGTATTAATTGGGTTTGAATGTAAGATTTTAATTTATGTGAGTAGTTGTATATCTACAGTATAGTTCTATTTTATTATTATTATTATTAACTAGAATATATAGATAAGTTTTAAAGAATTTAAATTAATATTAAAATTATATTATGACATATTAAATTTATGATATTATTAATTATGTGTATTTTATATTTTCAATATACACATAATCAAACCGGAGGTTCTGATGAAATTGATAGTAAAAATATCATTTATATACAGAAAACCTTTGTAACAAAAATAATAGCTTTATCAACAAAAGTAACAAAAGTAAGAAGCTTTATTAATTCCAATACAGGGTTAGAAAATGTAATATTTCATCCCCTTTTATATAAAGAAGGGCAAGCAAAAAAGATCGGTGATCTTAGTTCCAATGGTAAATCCTTGGTAGATTCTAATAAGACAGAGTTTTTTAACTAACATAATTAAAGCGGAGGAAATGTTAAATAAATTAGCTAGGTTAGCTAAGACTGTTATTAAGACTGAGTTAACATTAAGTAGAGTAACGGATGATAATATTAATACATTCCAAATTTCAAAAAAGATTTTAAATAGAAACAGTATTGAGAGCGTTTTAACTCTTTTAAGTTGGGGAATAACTATGGATTTGAATATAATAAAGATATAATTGTCCCTTTAAATATCATTACAAATATCGATAACTTTGATAACCTTAGTAATACGTAAGAAAAGGATATTAATTCAACAATAAACGATATAAATAGTGATAAGAAAACGATAGGATATATAAACAATGAAACAATGTTAGTGATAAACGATCACCT
>JGI20153J14295_10000152_pt1 | contig 56285 bp, 46 predicted proteins | sample COG_03_FD_14295 | JGI IMG/M metagenome (IMG submission 14295) | reverse complement strand
AAAATGATCGGAGTGGCTCCATTGCTCAAACGCTTCAGCATGACAACCCACGCACTGAAGCGACCCGACATAATCATCGGCAGATGCCACAGCGTCTAAGTCGGTAAAAGCCATCAAGCAGACTGCCACCATGAGCGCGATAAAATGCCCAACTATTCTTTTTATAACCATAAAAACGATCTTTTGAAATTCACTAAGCGCGGCTGATTATCTCAACTTAAAGGGAATAATAAGACGGCGCACAACAGCCCTAGAGCAACCCCAAAACAGAGCGGTAAAAGCGCAGTGAATTCCGCACAGCCCCTACCGACTCTTTAAGCTACCCTTGTATTATTCGAGCCCCGCCAGCTCAAGTCAATTCCGTAGACCCATAAATGCCGCTAAAGTTATTAAGTCTTATGGAACTTCCATGCCGTAGCTCGCTGGCACGATTGTTAGCCTATTGAAGGCAGTCTTTGGCACCAACAAAACGCTACGTAGTCAGCGCCGGAGTTGGCGTGGACCGGCTAGTAACCCTAGCCCAACCTGCGCTATGCTACTGTCAACGTGCCACTCAGCTCAAACTGCTACAACATCGCCATGGGCAACCTATGACCACAACCTTAAAGCTCGATATCGTCTCAGACGTATCGTGCCCTTGGTGCATTATTGGCTACAAGGCACTTGAGGAGGCACTGCGCCGACTTGAACCCAATATTACGGCGCAAATCACCTGGCGGCCCTTCGAACTCAACCCCGCAATGCCGCCCGAAGGCCAAGATATTGTTGAACATATCACAGAAAAATACGGCATTAGCGTAGTCCAAAGCCAGCAAAATCGAGCCGCAATCCAGCAGCGCGGCCTAGATGTTGGCTACTCATTCGGCGAGCGCGGTGGAGGAAGGATTTACAACACGTTTGATGCACATCGACTGCTGCACTGGGCTGAAAAAAGCCAACACCAATGCCATTAAAGCTAGGCCTTTTTGATTTGTATTTTAAAGCCGGTGGCAATCCCAGCGATCACCAACAGTTGCTAGCGGTAGTGGCCAATAGTGGCTTGGATGTCGCAACCGCAGCCGAGGTGCTCAATTCCGAGCGTTGTTCGCAAGAAGTCCGCGCCGCCCAGAAGCAATATCAGCGCCAAGGCATCAATGCCGTACCTGCGGTCATCGTCAATGAAAAATATGTGATCAATGGCGGACAACCTAGCGAAATATTTGCGCAAGCTTTACGCGATATCGCTGATCAAATTGGGCCTGTTCAAGCGCCTCACACAGCCGACGTTTGAGCAACACTCATATAGGAATCACTCTACTTGAGCATGGAAAAAAGTACCCAATCCAGCAGACGAAGCCAAGCGTATCCCATGGTAGAATATAGCCCACTAATAACGCACCATCTAGTCAAATTTAGCGGTGCCTTAATGCTGACTCAAACTACTATTGTTTATGCCAATATCTTCTAGCCTATCGTCTTTAAAACCGCTGCTTATACTCGCCAGCGTTATTGGGCTTGTATTGGTCGTTAACGGGCAATTCGATAATATAGAGTTGCTGCGCTACGAGCGCGCTAGTTTTAGCGAGCATTGGTGGCAAGGTTTCAGCCACGTGCTCCCGCACATCAACTTAAAACACCTGTCGCTCAACCTGCTGGCATTGCTATGTATTGCAGCAATATTTGGCGATGCATTTAAATCATTTAATTGGGTGCTGGCGTTGGCGTTTTCAGCAATGGCCTCAGCTGTAGGCCTATATTTTTTCAGCCCGACCACCGACTGGTGCGTTGGCTTATCGGGAGCCTTGCACGGCCTGATGGTTTATGCCGCACTGCGCTCACACGCGAGTATCGTTTGGCTATTAGTCATTGCAGGAAAAATAGCGATTGAGCAAGTTGATGCGTTTTCTCAGTTAGGGCTAATGTCGGTGACCTCTGATTATATTGGCCATGCGGTCATCATTGATGCACATTTGTGGGGGGCGATTGGCGGATTAATTTTTTACACCTTAGTGCACTTGGTACAATATATTTTAGTCTTCATTGAAATCAATTCAACACGCTCCTGAATCTCACCCACTGCCGATTTTGCCATCAAGAATAAATTCCCGCTTTACGCCAACTACTCATAATAGATCTCTTATGTCCTTAGCTTTTCGCCCAACACCGCGCATATAAACATGTCGAATCACTACTTTAAATGCCCTGCACTGCCGGCATCGGGGCTCACCCAAACCTGGCGCGGACTGCCCGGGGCCTCACGCGCCCTGTCGCTGCTCAGCGCCGTACAACAAGCGACCCAGCCCACTTTTTTGCTGGCCGTCACCCGCGACGGCAATGAAACAGAAGACTTGTTTGAGGCTCTACAATTTTTTAGCGGTTCATCACAAGAACAATCAAACACAAGCCCTGTGAACACCCAAACCAAAGAACAGGTATCTGTCGTGCAATTACCCGACCAAGAGACCTTGCCCTACGATCACTTCTCACCCCACCCTGACATCATATCGGACCGACTCAATACACTTTATCGCTTGCAGAACGATAATGCACTTCAGCACAAAGGCATTTGCATCATCTCAGCCGGCGCGTTAATGGCAAGGCTTTGCCCGCGCAGTTATATCAACCAACACAGCTTAGTTGTGCAGGTAGGCGAGACCTTAAGAATAGAACAACTCAAACGGCGCTTGGTAGAAGTCGGTTACCAGCATCGCGAGTCGGTTTTTGAACACGGTGACTTCGCCGTGAGGGGTTCGGTGCTCGATTTATTTCCAATGGGCAGCCAGCTACCCTACCGCATAGAACTATTTGATACCGAAATAGAAAGCTTGCGAACCTTCGATCCAGAAAATCAACGCTCGCTTGATCGCATTGATGCTCTATCGATCCTGCCGGCGGGTGAAGTGGCCTTTGACAAAACCGCTATTAACCATTTTAGAGACCAATGGCACAACGAGTTTAATCACGACCCAGATATATGCCCCGTTCATGGAGATACCGTTGCCGGTATTATCAGCGCAGGTATTGAAGCCTACCTACCGATGTTTTTTGATAGCACCGAAACGATTTTTGATTACCTGCCTGAGCACAGTGTGATCTGTAGTTACCCAGAACTTGAAGATTCGCTGCAAGGCTTTCGTCGCGAAGCCGAACGCCGCTATACCCAACAAAATATTGATCCAACTCGCCCGCTGTTGGCACCCGACAAACTATTTTTAGCCATTGATGAATGCTTCGGAGCCATCAAGCGATCAGGTCATATTAAAATTTGCGGCCTCCCAGCGATAGAACCAAGCCATCCTGAACGAGGAGAGTATGTATTTAATTGCAGCACCAATGCGCAACTACTCATCGATGATCACAGCAAAACCCCACTACAGAATATAGAGAACTTTATTCTCGATTCTGAGCACGAACATACAAAATTACTGTTTTGCGTTGACTCGTTGGGCCGCCGCGAAGTGTTACTTGAAAAATTGAACGCCGCGGGGATTGCAACGGTTGCCGTTGAACAATGGGGAGACTTTTTAACCAGCGATGACCAAGCACATCAAGCTCATGGCGTGTCAGTCACCAGCTTTAATCGCGGGGCTTGGTTACACGATCTCAACATAGCGATCGTTGCGGAGCCTGAACTCTTCGGCATCACCATCAAGCCTAAAGCCCGCAAAAACCGAGACAAAAACACACTTGCAGAGGCGACCATACACAGCTTGGTGGAGTTGCGCGTGGGCGCGCCCATTGTGCATATTGACCACGGTGTTGGCCGCTACCTCGGTCTTGAATGCATGCCTGTGCCGGTGAGCCAGAACCATAGTATCGATGCGGAGTTTATGACCCTTGAGTATGCCGGTGGTGACAAGCTTTACGTACCAGTCACTGCTATGCATCTGATCAGCCGCTATATGGGCGGTGATGAAAATACAGCCCCGCTGAACAAACTCGGCACCGATAGCTGGGGGAACGCCAAGCGAAAAGCCATTGCCAATGTGCGAGATGTTGCTGCCGAACTACTGGCTATCTATGCCAAACGCAAAGCCATGCAAGGTTTTGCGCACGGATTGGAAGCCGATGATTACCGGCGCTTTTGCGAGCAATTTCCTTTTGAAGAAACCGTTGACCAACAAAATGCCATTGACGCCGTAGTTAGCGACATGCAGTCGCAGCAAGCAATGGACCGACTCGTTTGCGGAGATGTTGGTTTTGGGAAGACCGAAGTAGCCATGCGCGCCGCTTTTGTAGCGGTCAATAACAGCAAGCAAGTCATGGTACTGGTGCCCACGACATTACTGGCGCAACAGCACTTTCAAAACTTCCAAGACCGGTTGGCTGACTGGCCAGTAAAAATTGATACCTTATCGCGCTTTCGCAGCGCTAGTGAACAAAAAAGTGTGCTTGCGAACTTCGCCAGTGGCAACATTGATATTTTAATTGGCACCCATAAATTAATCCAAAAAAGCATTGTTGCCAAAGACCTTGGCCTCGTAGTTGTTGATGAAGAACATCGCTTTGGCGTGAGCCAAAAAGAGCAACTCAAACGGCTCTGTGCCAATGTAGATTTGCTCACGATGACCGCCACGCCGATACCACGCACCCTCAATATGGCAATGGCTGGGCTGCGTGACCTGTCGATTATCACCACGCCTCCGGCTCGCAGGCTCTCAGTTAAAACCTTTGTCCGCGAAAAGCAAACCAGCTTAGTGCAAGAAGCCATGTTGCGTGAATTACTACGCGGCGGCCAAGTGTTTTATTTACATAATGATGTCAGTAGCATTGAACGCACGGCCAGAGAAATAGAAGAACTTCTGCCTGATGCTCGCGTAACCGTGGGGCATGGACAAATGCCCGAGCGCCAGCTTGAACAAGTAATGGCGGACTTCTACCATAAGAAATATAACGTCTTAGTCTGCACCACTATCATCGAAAACGGCATTGATATACCCAATGCCAATACCATTGTAATTGAGCGCGCCGATAAATTTGGACTTGCTCAGCTTCATCAGNTGCGTGGCCGTGTTGGCCGATCACATCACCAAGCTTATGCCTATTTGTTTATACCNCAACGCAAGCGACTAACCAAAGATGCCGAGAAACGCTTGCAAGCCATTGAGGAGTCGCAAGACTTAGGCGCCGGCTTCATGCTTGCAACGCATGATCTAGAGATACGCGGCGCAGGCGAACTGTTAGGNAGCGATCAAAGTGGGCAGATCCAATCTATTGGTTTTTCTCTCTACCTCGACATGCTCGACCGAGCNGTTAATTCACTTAATGCAGGCGAAGAAATCGACTTGACGTCACCGTTNGAAATTCAGGGCGAAATGAATCTCCATTTGCCGGCCTTAATTCCGCATNATTATTTGCCCGACATTCACAACCGACTCATTTTATATAAGCGCATTGCCAGCGCAGAAAGCAACGAGGCACTGCGCGATATACAGGTCGAGATGATCGACCGTTTTGGCTTGTTGCGTGACGAAATCCGCAATCTCTTCACCCTCATGGAACTGAAATTAGCAGCTCGCCCAATTGGTATTAAAAAGATTGACAGCGGCGAACGCGGTGGGTTTGTAGAATTCACCACCAAAACAACCGTCGACCCTATGACTATTGTCAGCATGGTTCAAGATTCACCCCACATTTTTCAATTAAAAGGCGCCACCCGCTTGAACTTTAAACTGGATCTGCCAGAATCGAGTGATCGAATTGAATGGGTCAGTGCGCTGATTCTTCAATTGAGTAATGCCTAGATTGAGCGAAAGAGCACCCCATGTATGAATTACACGGCGGCTTTGACTTTTGGAAACGCGCAACAATGTTTATTGAAAAACGTCCCAACATAAACTCGCAATGGCCACTGCGTCAGCATGCACATAAGCGCGCACCGTTTTATCGAAAGGCGAAGGCCTGCACGATAGCGCTACTGTGTGTCGTGTCCATTAGCACGCTAGCAGAGGAGGCCCAATCGGCAGCACCACCCATCAACATTGATGACGTCTATCGTATCGAGCTGATTGTATTTGCCGATGCCTATGCCACTATCGGCGATTCATCGCTTGAAGAAGAGACTCAGCCAATTGAGCAGTGGCAGCACAATGAGCCGCTGTCATACCCAGAGAATCTGATTTTTTTACGCGATGTCATTATCCCGCCAATCGCAGACACACTTAATACCGACCTCGTTAATCGAGAGCCTTAATGCCGATAGAATTAACACCGATATTCTTCAAAACTCTTCGCCATTACCCGTTAGCGTGAGTGGTGTTAACGGCGAAGCCAACATCGAACTTACCGATTCCACTGCCGATGTGACGACGAACAATGGCACTGAAGCAAACCCTAACTTAGTAGCCGATGTCGCACTAAACCCTATTGAGTCGGGCCCCGAGATCCCCCCCCTACTAATAAAACTTGAAGTGAGCAAATCCGGTCTAGCGCAAATCGCTAAAACGTTAGATCGGCGCTCACAGTATCGCGTATTATTTTATGAAGCTTGGAATCAAGCATTAACCGATCGCCAGCAGGCGCCCGCTATTCCTCTAAACGGGGGCATGTCCTACGATGACTTCTATGAGTTATCAGGCACAGTTACACTAAGTAAAGAACGTTTTTTACACATCACCACCGACTTATGGCTCAGTGAATTCGTGTACCGCAACCCAATGGCCGAATCGCAACCTTGGTACGTGGCAGCAAACCAGGACCAGCAACTTCCCGCCCCACCCATACCACCTAAGCTCCCGGCGCTCAACAAAAACAGCGACTCGCCCGAAGAGACCTTAGCACTAACCCAACCGACACTTGCCCTGCTAGGTAACTCACCGGCGCACGAAAACCCTGAGCCGGCTTTGGATTTTTCTGACGAACCCCCCATCAATGCAGGCCCACAGCGTCCCGACTATGTAGTGAAACGTACCGCGTTATTGCAAGAATACCGCCGCCTCAGGCGCGATGAAGTGCACTATCTAGATCATCCGTTTTTTGGCGCAATCGTCATGATTAGCAAATACGAAGAGCCTCTCAATCAAGATGAGATAAACGAGTAACGAGCACTTTGGTTTAGCTAGGGCTCTTTATACAGCGAACTGCTTATGCGCTAGGCTGGGCTTACTAGGTGGTGCTTCAAAATATCGGCCACGTTAGTACTGGCAGTCGCCATGGCTTGCTCAATATCTGCAATCGAGATCACACCGTCGGCAACACCTGCAGCTGGATTAACTACCATACAAATACAAGCGACAGGAATGCGCCGTTCGCGGCATAGCGCGGCTTCAGGCATCAACGTCATGCCCACTACATCACAACCGTCTCGCGCTATCTTGCGAATCTCGGCAGCACTTTCAAATCGAGGCCCCTGTGTGCAGCCATAAGTACCCCCGTCATGCAATGGAATATCAACGGCGCTTGCACACGCCAACAGGCGTTGTCGCAAAGTAACGTCAAACGGCTCGGTAAAATCCACATGCGAAGAAAAATCTTCAAGCGTATCGAAAAACGTATGCTCGCGCCCATAGGTATAATCAATAATCTGATCAGGCAAGACCAATGATCCTGACGAAAACGCCGCTGAACATGCCCCAACTGCATTAATGGCAATAATTGCATCAACACCGGCCTCCCACATTGCATGCACGTTAGCTCGATAATTTACCGTGTGCGGTGCAATCGTATGCGATTCGCCATGACGTCCAAGAAAACATATAGCTTCTTGAGGATTACCAACTGCTGCAGAGTCGCTATACCGAGCAAACTGGAGTGGCGCAGACGGCTTGCCAAATGGCGTTTGAACCATGCGCTTTTCTTCATTATCTAACCAGTCTATTTTCGACCAGCCACTACCACCCATAATTCCTAGCAAAAAACCTCCTCACTCAAGCATATTGCGCCCACAGCAAAAATTACTAACGCACGTCAGGTGTAGCCACCAAGTTTTCAGGGAGTTGCTGTAGGTCCACGACACGTGTTGGAAAAGCCACCGAAGCCCCATGAGAGTCAATAATCGCGAGGATTTTCAAAAGCACATCTTGTTTTACTACATGAAAATGTTGCCAATTTGTAGTGTGGGTAAAACAGTAAACAAAAAAATCAAGTGACGACTCAGCAAATTTATTAAAGTTAACCATCAGGGTCTGCTCAGAATCAATTTCTTCATGTTCGCGCAGCATCGCCTCAATACTTACCGTAATTTTCGCTACTGCCGCTGCATCGTCATAGCGCACCCCAATGGTTTCGTAGATACGCCGGTTAGACATGCGCGACGGGTTCTCTACTGAAATCTGCGCAAAGGTTGCATTTGGAATGTAAAGTGGGCGTTTATCGAACGTACGTATTCGCGTGAGCCGCCAGCCGATATACTCAACCGTGCCCTCGACCTCTTGGTCGGGGGAGCGTATCCAATCACCAATAGTAAAAGGCTTGTCGAGGTAGATCATTAACCCCCCAAAAAAATTAGCCAGTAGATCTTTAGCGGCAAAACCTACGGCAATACCGCCAATCCCACCGAAAGCCAGCACGCCAGAAACGCTATAACCCAACGCTTGCAATACCACCAGCGCGGTGGTGATCATCACCGCCAAGCGCAGCAACTTCGCCATAGCATGCACGGTAGGCTCATCAAGCGTAGACTCTTCATTACCGGAGTAATGCGTGAGCCATTTGCCTTCAACTGCACTTATGAAACGAATTAAAAACCACGCTAGCAAAAAGATGATTAGCACGTCACGCAGCGGATCAATGGCCTCCAAAATCAGCACATCTGACACTTCACGCACAATATCTGCAGCCCAGCCAATGCCCACGACCCAAATAGCTGCGCTAGCGGGTCGTCGTGCCGCAAATAACAACGCGTCATCCCAAAGATTACTCGTATGTTGCAGCTGAATTTCGAGTCGATTAAAAAACCGGCGGGCAATGTAATTTACCAACAGGCTTAAAAAGACAATAATAAATACCTGCATAATCCAGGCTTGGTCGGTGCCTGCTTGCGTTATTATGGCTGCTAATTTTTCAATCATTGATGTCATCTTCATTAAAATTCAATTAATTTTTCGCTCTTTTCAGCGCGTCAACGTTCTACGAAAGTATCGACATGCGCTAAGACTTAAAGCGCCGCCTCACTCACAAGAACAATAGTCTACCAACTTATGCTTAAAAAAGAACGCGCCCAATACATTGCTAAAAGACTAAACGAGTTGTACCCAGTAACACCCGTCCCGCTAGATCACAGCGATCCGTACACACTACTCATTGCCGTATTGCTCTCGGCGCAGTGCACCGATGAGCGCGTCAATCAAGTGACACCGGCCCTGTTCGCACTCGCCAATAACCCGCGCGATATGGCTCGCCAAAGTGTCGATGACGTTTATCAAATTATCAGGCCGTGCGGACTGGCACCGCGAAAATCTGCGGCAATTGTCGCACTTTCACAAATTTTGATTGATCAGCACAATGGTGTGGTAACCGGCGATCTAGAAATACTTGAGAGCCTCCCAGGCGTGGGACATAAAACGGCCAGCGTGGTCGTCTCACAAGCATTTGGTCTGCCGGCGTTTCCGGTCGATACTCATATTCATCGACTGGCTCAGCGCTGGGGGCTCACCAAAGGTCGTAATGTGGTGCAAACAGAGCGTGACCTAAAGCAACTTTTTCCACGCGACAGTTGGAACAAACTGCATTTACAAATCATTTTTTACGGCCGTGAATACTGTTCCGCCAGCAGCTGCAATGGCACCGTATGCGAGATTTGCCGAACCTGTTATCCACGGCGCAAAAACCCATTTATAGCCAAGAAACCATAAACTATTTCCAGATACAAAAAACCCGGCACCAAGGCCGGGTTTTTTGTATCTCTAACGACTACTTAAATGTCGTAGCCACGCTCATTGTGCGAAATGATATCGAGACCTTGAGTTTCGTCTTCCTCTTCGACTCTAAGACCAACCATCACATCAATAACCTTAAAGATAAGGTAAGTAACTACCGCAGTAAAGATCACAGTTGCAACAATGCCCGTCACCTGAACACCGAGCTGTGCACCCATCGTTTGCCCGTCGACACCAACAGGGCCTTGACCACTGAAAGCACCAATTTGCGTGCTGCAGAAAATACCGGCCATAAACGTTCCTAAGATACCACCAACACCATGCACCGGCATGACGTCGAGCGAGTCGTCAATTTTTAACGTCTTCTTGAGGAATTGAGTAGCGAAGAAACACACGATACCCGCTGAAATACCAATCACAACACCACCTAGCGGTCCAACGAAACCAGAGGCTGGGGTAATGGTGCCTAGGCCAGCAACCATACCCGTGATAATACCCAACACACTAGGCTTACCAAACTTAACCCACTCCATCACACTCCAAGCCATCGCGCCACAAGCCGCTGAAAGATGGGTCACCAGAATAGCCATACCGGCATCACCATTAGCAGCTAATGCACTACCGCCATTAAAACCAAACCAACCAACCCACAGCATTCCAGCGCCAGTGACTGACATTGTTAGGTTATGAGGAGGCATTGGCGTAGAAGGAAAGCCCCTGCGTGGGCCGATCATCATAGCGGCAACCAGTGCAGCGATACCCGCTGTGATATGAACGACCGTACCACCGGCAAAATCAAGTAAACCCATCTCGCCCAACCAGCCACCGCCCCATACCCAATGACAAATCGGGGCATAGACAAATAGCAACCACAGCACGGTGAACCACACTACGGCGCTGAATTTCATTCTTTCGGCAAAACCACCAACAACCAAAGCTGGAGTGATGATAGCGAAGGTCATCTGAAACATGAGAAAAACACTTTCAGGAATATCACCGGCCAGCGTGTCTTCACCGATACCGATTAAAAACATTTTATCTAAGCCGCCAAAAAACCGACCGCCTTCACTAAAGGCAATGCTGTAGCCCGCTACAAACCAGACAACTGATGCGATACAAGCTATAGCAAAGCATTGCATGAGCACCGACAATACGTTTTTTGATCGAACCAAACCGCCGTAAAATAAGGCGAGCCCCGGGAGGGTCATAAACAGCACTAGGGCTGTCGCGGTCATTATCCATGAGGTGTTGGCCGCACTTAAACTGTCCGCCCACGCCTGTGTCGGCAACAATGCGAGCACCAACGACATAATTAGCAGCCGGCTCGAATGAAATTTTTCTATAGACATGTAATCGCTCCTAAGATTTAGAAAACTAATCGCTTTTTTAATTGTTACTATTTTAAGGCCTCGCCTGCGAACTATGAATTCACAGGCGTGCTTTTTTGAAGGCGCGTATGGTACCCAAAGGCAAACATTACGGCAAAAGAGGATAAAAAAAATGCGTCGTTTGTGCACCATTTGGGGGCGCGCATTGTATGCCATTGGCCGATTTGGAATAAACCCCGCGCCAACAACCAGTTGCTCAGGGCTATGAGGATCAGAATTGAGTATAAAGCTTGACAGCTCCAGCCGATAAAGCGGTGACAGAACACGCCACTGTGCCGCCCTCTGCCTACTTTGTCAGGTTGGCCATGCTTTTTTCAAGGCCGTTGACAGTAAGCGGATACATGCGGTCTTCTAGCAAATCGCGAATCAATTGCGTCGACTGCGTGTACTTCCAACCATCTTCTGCCTCGGGATTAATCCAAGCCGCCTTATCATAACTACTGAGTAAGCGCTTCATCCAAACTGAACCGGCCTCTTCATTCCAGTGCTCAATACTGCCACCAGGCTGCATCACTTCGTAGGGTGACATCGCTGCATCGCCCACAAAGATAACTTTGTAATCGCGACTGTATTTATTGAGAATTTCACCAATCGGAATGCGCTCTTCATGGCGTCGAAGGTTATCTTTCCACACAGACTCATAAATAAAATTATGAAAATAATAGAACTCTAGATGTTTAAATTCGGTTCGCACCGCATTAAACAATTCTTGCACGGCCTTGACGTGGTAGTCCATGGAGCCACCCACATCAAAAAAAACTAGCACCTTTACCGCATTATGACGCTCTGGAACCATTTTAATATCGAGCATACCCGCATTCTTAGCGGTGCTGCTAATAGTATCGTTGATGTCGAGCTGATCTTCAGCACCGGTACGAGCAAACTTTCTCAACCTGCGCAGGGCAATTTGAATATTCCGTGCGCTAATTTGCGCATCGTTGTCGAGATTTTTAAAGTCACGGCGCTCCCAAATCTTAGCCGCTTGCCGATTGCCACCCGCTCCGCCAACTCGCATGCCATTGGGATGGTAGCCTGAGTGCCCGAAGGGTGAGGTGCCGCCGGTACCGATCCACTTGTTGCCGCCTTCGTGCCGCTCTTTTTGTTCTTCGAGGCGTTTCTTAAATTCTTCAATCAACTTATTAAGGTCGCCTATTGATTTAACCTTATCTTTTTGTTCGTCGGTCAACTGCTTCGTAATTTCACTTCGCAACCAGTCATCAGGAATTAATGCCTCGAGCATCCCTTCTACAGACTGCAAACCGTCAAAGAAGGCTTTAAAAGCACGATCGAACTTATCGAAGTGCTTTTCGTCTTTTACCAGACAGCATCGCGAAAAATGATAAAAGTCGTCTTGATCAGCAAACACTAATTGCTTATCTAAACCATTAATCAAATCAAGCAGCTCAGTGAGACTCACCGGCACCTGATGTTTTTTAAGACAGTCAAAAAAATAAATCAGCATAGTCGGCTCAATATACGCGGCCTAAAGTCATCCACATGATCATCTCGCAGTCTCGCGACGATGCATAAACGCCAAGCGCTCAAGCAACTGCACATCTTGCTCGTTCTTTACTAGCGCGCCATGCAACGGTGGTATTGCTTTGCTTTGATCGCGGTTTGCCAAAATCGTGTCGGGAATATCATCCGACATAAGCAATTTCAACCAATCAATTAACTCTGATGTAGAGGGTCGTTTTTTCAATCCGGGTACGTCGCGCAATTCAAAAAACACTTCGAGCGCTTCGGCCGATAGTTTTGCACTGATGTTTGGGTAATGCACTTCAACAATTTCTTTCATGGTATCGACGCTAGGGAAGCTGATGAAGTGGAAAAAGCAACGTCTCAAAAACGCATCGGGCAGCTCTTTTTCATTGTTGCTGGTAATTACAATGATGGGGCGATTCACAGCTTTAACTGTTTCGCCCGTTTCATAAACAAAAAATTCCATGCGGTCGAGCTCTTGCAGCAAGTCATTAGGGAATTCAATATCGGCCTTGTCTATTTCATCAATCAGCAATACAGCACGCTGCTCACTATCGAACGCCTCCCACAATTTACCCTTGTTGATATAGTTGCGCACATCGGCGACTTTATCGTCACCCAATTGTGAGTCGCGCAAACGTGAAACTGCGTCGTACTCATACAAGCCCTGGTGCGCTTTAGTCGTCGATTTAATATGCCATTGAACCAGAGGTGCGCCCAATGACTTAGCAATTTGCTCAGCGAGCAGGGTTTTACCTGTTCCCGGCTCACCTTTAATTAAAAGCGGCTTCTCTAATACGATGGCGGCATTGACTGCCATGCGTAAGTTTTCTGTGGCGATGTACTCGCCTGTACTTTGAAATGATGTCACCTAACTAACTCCCCAGCTATGTTCTACTCAATATGTTATTGGCCTATGCCAACGGACTAATGTTGTTTCTTGAACGACGAACAGCACGAATGGTAAATACACTCCCTTTGGCTGCGCCATTAGCGCCACTATCAAACTCAAAAATGCACGGCGGCTCGATAAAGCCTCCAGCACTAGCAACTAGGAGCACAAAAAAAAATGGGCTAATACACTGCGCTCAACCGCAACCAAGATGAAACGGCCTAAATAAACTCGCGCAAAGTTTATAGATTGGAATTAAAAATACAAGTGTGGCAACCGAGCCTGTCAGGGCTAAATACCGACAAATACAGTATAAAGCCCCGCCATACCCAAGTATTACATGATGGTAAGACGAATCGAGTAGGTTTAAGGCGCAGCACTAGTCCTTATCGGGGCGCTTAGCGAGGTTTTCACTCATGTCGCTATCGAGATCCAAATCGTCATCTAGGTCAAGGCTGACCGAATCATCAGCGCTTTGCACGGCATCATCTATTACCGTATCGCTACCTTGCGCTAGGGATTCAGCAATCGGCACCTCTGCAGAGTCTTGCACTTGACTAGCGGCCTGATCGAGCGCCTCATCAAGTGCAGCATCAAGATCATTGGAATTAGGCGCATCGTCTTGTTTCGGCTCCTGGGACTGGGGCTCGGCCTGTGTCGCCCCATTTTTTTCAACTTCACTGGCTTCCAACGCTTCAGTTGCAGCCTCTGCCTCTGCCTCTGCCTCTGCCTCTAACTTTGCAGATTCAGCTTCTTCAGCTGCTTTTTTTTGCGCAGCCGCTTCATCACTCGCTTTCGCAGCGTCACGCTCGGCGTCGCGAGCACGCCTTTCTTGATCTCTGTCTTCATCATCGGCATCTTCGTCAACGACTGCGGTGGCCGTCAATTTTTTGTATACCAGAACCAGAATCGCAATCATCAAAAGATTGCCAACCCCTAAGGCTGTATAAATCATCCAGTCTTTGCTTTTTGGCTCAACCTCTGCAGGCCCTATGTCTGCCGTTGGCGGCTCATCAGACACCACTTCATCTTCTTGTATGGAATCTATCTCGGCCCCAGGCCTATCCTCTGGGGCTGCTTCTACAACGACTTTAGGAGCGTCCTTCGCAGCTTGCTCAGGCACAGTGTCTGCCGGCAGGTCTAATGCCAACACTGTTTCTTCAATCTCTGCTTCTGCAACGACCGGCTCATCAGCAACTGGCCCAGTAGCGATCGACTCATCAACAACTGGCTCAGTAACAGGCGCTTCAAGCTCTGCTACTTCGATCGCAGGAGCCGGCTCATTTGCGGCCACCTCAGGCCCAGTAACGACCACTTCTCGTGTGCCAATATCAAGTGCCGACTCACCCGCTGCCACTTTGACCTTGTCACTTGTATTCGCGCTGTCGCCACCACTGCGATCTTCCGGTTTAGGCCTAACAAATAAATTAATTACGTGCTTGCCACGGGCTAAATCCGCAGCCGTATACGACCAAACCCCTGCCGCTTGCTCGCTAAACTCAACAATTTGCAATTCATCTTGAGGGTCAACAATGTTGGCATACACGCTTTGTGTTGAATTAATAAATTGTGCAGCCTCGGCTATCACCGTTAGTTTAAACTGTGATTTCTCTTGATTGACTGCCAGCTCCGTTCGGAACGGATGACGAACCATAACGTTCATCTGACGCTGCCGCTTAAAGGTTTTACCGTCAACCAATACGCTGACCGCAAATGGGCCCTCATCGGTGAGCATATCGAGACTTCGGCGATAAACACTGCTTTGAGCCGCACTGGGCTCAAGCACTTTTTGCCAAACCTGAAAGTTAGAATCGGCACCCACTCGCGCAACCGCTGCGGTTACTGTTAAAAGGTCTAAAAAATTCTGGTCTGTAATCGCGCGACCGCCATCGTTGAGCTGAACGGTAAGCTGCTGGGGTTGGCCTATGTAAATATTAGTTGGCAGCGCACCCGTACTCAGCTGAAGATCACTGACGATAGTCACTCGATTTTCAGGATCAAATTCAGCGTTGATAAGCCACTCGCCCGCGATGGGCTCTTTGATTGTCACCAGATCGTAACTTCCGTGACTCAGCCATTTCATACCTGAACTTGCGGTAGAGGCGTTAAATGCCTCACCGGTCGGGCTAGTTAATTGGGTCGCCGAGGCCTCAGCACGCTTAAAGACAAGCGCAGTAAACTCCTCGACACTGGTATCAATTAAAAAGCGGTTATCTTCAAGCGGCACTCGGTCGCCGACGGCAGCTTGGTCAATAGCACGTAAAAAAACCTTATTCAGATCGGCAGCACTTTCAGCTAGTGCAAAGATTCCATTGGTTGCTCGAGATAAAGATTGAAGTAAATCAATATCGGCATTGCGCGACAACGCAATCGTATGAATTGCAACACCTGCAGACTGATACTCCGGTAGTATTTCGTTAAGCAGACGTTCCCGCTCACGCTGATTCGTTTCAGCATCACGAGATATATCGACCATTCCATCGGTCAACAAAATGACTGACTTCTGAAAATCATTGGAAGCGGGAAAACCCTTCGGATCACGATCATAGTTGGCTTTCTCAAGAACCAAACCCATGTTCGTTCGCAGTGCAACCGAATTAATGCTCTTGGCCTGCTCAGATGCCTTTAGTCGCCAATCAGCCGTCACTTCACCATGAGGCACTAACATATTAACAAAGTTGCCGAATGTCCAAACACCGGCCTTGCTTTTAGCCGGTAACAATTGAACCAATAAATCCAGCGCAGGAGCCCGTAGATTATTAGGATCATTTTTTTTCATGCTGCCTGAAATATCGATTAGCACGCGAACATCAGCGGGTTTGTTAACCTGAGCATACAACAAGGCTGGACTAAGCAGCACCCACACGAACAGCACAGCTAAGCGCAACTTACCCACAAAAAAAAGTTCGATAGATTTACTTAGATAGCACATTGGAACGCCACCGCGTACTGGCAAATAAGTTCTTTTGAGAAAATTAATCATAATCAAGTTCTCTAGAGAGGCCGCTTAAAGCACGCAAGAAAATACCTTACTTGGTTTATGTGACCTAACAGGATCACTCGAGTATTGGTGCAGTGATGCAACTTGCGCAGCCATGAAAAAAGCATTGATATTACAGTTATTTATAGCAGTTTTTGCAAGTATAACAAGCACTGCCAAGCGATTGAGTGACGGCTATCTTGCTGACCGAAATACAAATTGGCTAATTAATCAGCAGATAGCGGTCTAACTGAACACAAGCTAACCAGCTGTGTAGGAGAGACACAAAAGCAGAGTGACAAATAATCAAATCAACGCGGGCGCCGACGAATGAAAAGCAGAACGACTAAAGCCGCGAAAAAAGCTACTAAACCCACGCTCAACGGTAGTAGCGCATTTATAGCCAGCTGCTGTGAGCCAAATACGGCTTCGAATAAAGCCACGAGCCAAGCAGGCGCCAGATTACTCGTTTCGGGAACTGCAGCAGGCGTCAGTAAAACAAAGCCCAGAACCAGTATCACCAACAAACGCCAGCTCAACGGGCCAAGCCGACGGATCAAATACGAAAATGCCACCAAACTCGTCACTACCGCTAATGCGTAGACCGCCCAACCATTCATTGCATTGCCACTCCATTATGTCTATTAGACATCCAGACTAACTTTGGCAGCGCTTCGTCGCTGACCACTCTGTGCCTAATCACGCTTTTTTAAACGTTACATTATGGCGATCGCTAGCGCTCGTTGCATTACCTGGCGGCATTTGCAAATAAAAGCCACGCTCGACCAATTCTTTCATGACAACCATGACATCAGCACCAGCCAACTTACGCTCCGCATTCAGCGCCAACTGCATTACTTCAGTTAACTCACCCAGCGACTCGCGCAACACCGGCGGGACCGCATCTAATGTTTGTTTATTTGAATCTAAGGGCGTGTACAGGTAAGCACCGGTTCGGCGCTCACTGCGATAGATAACACACACACATTTTTCGTTAGAAAGTTCCAATCTGCACCTTTATATGGCTCATCAAGCCACAGCATCCGACGACGCATCTGCATCGAGAACCATGGCAAGTTTTTTTGCTAACAAGGGCGCTCGCCACCCCTGCCCGATGACCGAGTCATCGCGCGTTTCAATATATTGCTCAAGATCACGTTTCTTGCCCAGTATTTCAACGGGTAAATCGAATTCCTCAGCCACTTCTCGCGTGACCTTCTGTAATCGTTTGAGAATCTCTCGATGACTCCGATCGCCCTTACTCACCAGCTGCAGAACAGGCTCGTCGTGTACTGCTTTTATAGCCTGCGCAACAAGCTCTAATAGCTCATCGCTCCATCGCCTGACGGTCGTGTGCCTGATTTGCGCAGACTCACTCAGAGCATGACGAGTGGCGGGCAAATGACTGGCAATATCCATCAGCGTTGCATCTATGGCAATACGGCCCTTAGGCACATCTTGCTCGCGCGCCACTTGCTCGCGCCAAGCGCACAAACGGCTTAACACGGCAATCCCCTCTTGCGGAAGCCGCCAAGCCGCTTTAACACGCAAGTAAAGCTCTGTATCAACTACGACCTTAGCTGCATTAGAACAAATACGGGCACAATCTTCTTCGCACCAAGACTCACGCTGCAACGCAGCTAATCGATCGGTAAGCATATGATAAATATCGATTAGCCAAAGCACGTCGTGCAACGCATACTGACACTGATCTTTACTCAATGGCCGCTGCAGCCAATTTGAACGTGTTTCAGTTTTGGTTAATTCATGCCCTAAAAGCACCTCAACCATTTTTTGATAACCCAAAGAAAATCCTAAACCACACAGTGCGCAAGCCACCTGGGTGTCAAAGACATTAACCGGCAATGCCTGAAACAACGTGCTAAACACCTCCATGTCCTCGGAACAACTGTGCATCACCTTAACGACACGCGGATCAACTAAAATATTAATCAACGGCGAAAAGTCATCAATGCTCAAGGGGTCGATCAGACAAACTTGCTCACCGTAATGTAACTGCAGTAGCGCAGGCCTCGGATAATAAGTCGTTTCGCGAACGAACTCGGTGTCTAATGCGATGACTTTGCAATCAGTGAGTCTTTCACACAGCTCGGCAAGCTGAGCACTGTTATCAATAGATTCGAAGGACTGGTTATACATTGCTGTTCCGCTTATTAGCTATCTTATAGGCCCCGACGCAACAGGTTAGCGCGCGCAAGACAAAATTTTTTGCTTAATTAAATTTGCCACGCCCTACAAAGGCCCGAGCGATCGTGCCGCCGTCAACATATTCAAGATCACCACCAAGCGGCACGCCGTGAGCAATACGACTTACCGCCACTTCATGCGATGCCAAATGCTCAGCTAAATAATACGCCGTTGCTTCGCCTTCAACGGTCGTGCCGGTTGCCAATATCACCTCGTCAACATCACTCGCTGCCACTAGCTCTAACAAAGCCGGTACACCAATTTGCTCAGGACCCACGCCATCTAAGGGCGATAAGTTCCCCAGTAGAACAAAATATTTACCGCGGTATTCGCCGCTTTGCTCAATGGATGAGACATCCATGGGGTTTTCTACCACGCACAACATGCTGCCATCGCGCTGACTCGATGAGCATATGTTACAAACTGTTTGCTCCGTTAGCGTTCGACACTGGGAGCAATGACCGACAAATTCAATAGCTCGTGTCAGCGATTCTGCTAATTCTAAACCCGCATCTCGGTTTTTTTCCAAAATCTGCAAAGCCATGCGCTGCGCCGATTTTGGGCCGACACCGGGTAAGCAGCACAACGATTGAATTAAAGACTGGACAAGCGGGCTATGAGACATAGAAAACGTATTTTGATATTACCGGGTTAGTTGAAGCGACGAAAAACACAAATGGCCAACTGACAAAGCACTAAAATGGCATTTTAAAACCATCAGGTAAGTTCATACCCGCTGTCATATCGGCCATGGTTTGCTGCGTATTTTGTTCAACCTTGCGTACAGCATCATTAACTGCCGCGGCAAGTAAATCTTCTAAAATTTCTTTATCCTCGGTTAATAGGGAATCGTCAATAGAAACGCTTTTCACATCGTGACGACCAGTCATAACCACGGTCACTAACCCCGCACCCGACTCACCTTTAACTTCTTGCTTGGCCTGCTCGGCCTGGGTTTCTTGCATCTGCTGCTGCATCTTTTGCGCCTGCTGCATCAGTTCATTCAAGCCTTTCATTGTTTCATCCTCTATTCACTTTGACGCTAACCTATTTAGCTATTGGGTTGCTCACCCTCCGGCTCAGTACTCACTGGCACAACGCTATCCATATCCACTTCGCCATCAAATGCCTCAAGCAATGTTTGGATATTTTCATCTTGTTGCACAGCCACCATTGCCTGCTCTTGTCGCTCATCGAGCAAACGCTGTTTGTACATTGCCGGCGTCTCAATATCGGCTGGTAGACCACACGCAACCCAGTCGTCAACAATACGCACACTGACCTTTACCGAACAACCGCAAAAAATACTCAAGCTCGTTGCCAGCCTTTCACTGTGCTCTTCTTTATATAACAGCGCATCAGAATCTTGCAGCGCAAATTCGATATGACAACTGGCGCCCGACATTGCCTTAAGCGGCACGCAATGCCCAGCAATAGCTCTGACTACGCCACTGAGCGGCAAGCGAGAAAAGATCTCGCACCAGCTCACGGGATTTAAACCGGCAGGATCAAAAGGAGCAGCACCGGACTCATCATTACTGGGTAAATCCCCTGTCGGCTCAGACAAGCCCGCAGGCTCAGCAGGTGATCTATTCTCTTGCGGCACATCAACCGGTAATGGTGTGTTGGCCTGAGCGCGGTCACTGACCGCCGCGGACTTTTTTGTTACATGCTCCTCGCCGCTTTTATCGACCGGCGGCTTCTGTGCCTGGCTTGGCTCCTGCTGTGCCTCGCTGAGTTCCTGCTTAGACTGAGGCGATAGCGGCCTCGTCTCGATCGCAACCCGCGACGAATCCGCTAATACCTTATCGTCGTTTACGGGCCTAAAAGCCAATAAGCGCAACAGCAGCATCTCCATGCCGGTTAATGGGTCCGGGGCCAAAGCCATATCGCGCTTGGCATTTAACAAAATTTGGTAGAAAAGCTGAATATCCTCCGGCGCAATACGCTTGGCATAGGCAGCAATTGTATCGCCTAATAGCTGCGCTTCTGCGCCTGCACCTGGAACAACTTGTTCAACAGCTACTCGATGATACAGTGCCAGTAGATCATCAACCAGGCGGGTGAAATCCGTCACTCTCTGTGCGTAAGTAGCTAGCTGTGCTAATGCCGCACGCCCATCACCGTCAATAATCGCGTTAGTCAAATCAACCAACACCTGATGATCGACAACACCAAGCATATCGTTAACTTGTTCGAGCAGCACCGCGCCACTACCAAAAGAAATAGCCTGCTCAATCAGACTTAAAGCATCGCGCATGCTGCCTGCTGCGGCGTGCGCTATAACCTGTAATGCGGCGGTTTCTGCGCTGATTCCCTCAGCCTCAAGAATATAATTAGCGTGATCGACAATGACCTGCGCGGGCAAATTTTTTAAATGGAATTGCAGGCATCGGGATAAAACAGTTGGAGGTATCTTTTGTGGATGTGTAGTCGCCAAAATAAAAACCGCATGCGGAGGTGGCTCCTCCAGCGTTTTTAATAGCGCATTAAAACTACTATTTGACAGCATATGCACTTCGTCAATTAGATAAATTTTGTAACGCGCGGACGACGGCGCAAACTGAACGTTTTCAAGCAACTCGCGCGTATCTTCTACCTTAGTTCGCGATGCTGCATCAACCTCAATCAAATCAAGGCAACGCCCCTCACTAATTTCGCGACAGGATGTGCATTCGCCACAAGGGCTTTGACTAATTCCTGTCTCACAGTTGAGGCATCGCGCTAGAATTCGTGCAATCGTGGTCTTGCCGACTCCGCGAGTGCCAGTTAGTAAGTAGGCATGATGTATACGCTGCTGCTCTAGCGCATTACCCAAGGCCTGCAATACGTGCTGCTGGCCCGCTAACTCGGCAAACGATTGCGGGCGCCATTTTCTGGCAAGAACTTGGTGAGACATAAAGCTTTCGATGCACATTGGTTGATATTAGGGGGCACTAGAAGCAACCCTCGAGCTAGCCCCGATTATACACAGGTTCGCCCGCCCACCGCGCGGCCTATAAGCAGCAATAAGGCGCAGAGCAAGACCGGCTGGGCAAATTTTAGAGGCTGAATAGGAAGCGAAAACCCGCTAAGCAAGCAACGCACTGGCAAAATTGGTGGTGAACCCCAACCAGCGACACTTCGGCACACGAGTCAATAACTACCGTTGCTCCCTTCCGGGCCTGGCGGGGTTTACTATTTATCGTTGCGAAGGAACCAGCTGGGGCCACCATAATGCAGCGCTGATACGCAGGCCGCGGATTATGACCAAAGCCGTGCACACACGCAAGCCTCGGGAGGTGTGCATAATCAAACCTTCTGGTAAGTTAGGCGCACCGCTCAATACGCAGCAACTTCTTCTGCCCGTCAATGACCAACCGAAAGCTACCCGAAATACCCTCTCGAGTAATAAACGGCTGCAAACGAATGGCTGGAAATCGCACAACCCTGCCATCACGGGCTGTAGCTACCGCTTCCTTGGCTACACCGCGATAGAGTTTAAGAAACTCATCGGGGCTAATTGTCAGCTCGACGATAATAGAGATTTCATCTGACCGGTGGCGAGGTTGATTCATGCAGCAAGCATAGCCGATTCTGGTTGGTTTTTTTAGTTGCTAATAATAGATCACTTAGATCGAGAGAGCTTGCATCAAATTTCATAACTAAACGCCACCAAAATTTGAACTTTAACCGAGCAGGATAGTCATTGATAATCGACATCAGACATGCAACACCGCACGCTCTTGTATACAATGATCGGTTTTTCGTCGATGAGAAAGACACATCGGCAAAATAGGCTTCCGCCGTGGCAAAGATGCATTATTGCAACACTGTAGGCAAGCGAACAACTTAGCTCAACAATTAATCTAACTTTTTGATTACCCAATTATGATACAAGATACTCAGGCTCTTTTTTCACTTCGCGATTATCTCTCGGAAAAAATTGTAGGCCAATCTCGCTTAGTCGAGCGACTCATTATGGCCCTGTTAGCCGACGGACACCTGCTAGTAGAGGGCGCCCCTGGTCTTGCCAAGACCCGCGCCATTCGCGCACTCGCCGACGGACTCAAGGGCGACTTTCAACGTATTCAGTTCACGCCAGACTTACTCCCTGGCGATGTCACCGGCACCGACATTTTCCGCCCGCAAACCGGCAACTTTGAGTTCCAATCCGGACCTATCTTTCACAACTTAGTACTGGCCGATGAGATCAATCGCGCGCCGGCCAAAGTTCAGGCGGCGCTACTGGAGGCTATGGCTGAGCGGCAAGTAAGTGTTGGCAAAACGACGTACCCATTACCCGAACTCTTTTTGGTGATGGCCACGCAAAACCCTATTGAACAAGAAGGCACCTACCCTTTGCCCGAGGCACAACTGGATCGATTTTTGCTGCATGTGATGGTCGATTACCCCGATGCAGCAACGGAGCTCGATATATTGCGTTTAGTCCGTAATGAACTGCGCGGCAGTATTGGTCAAGCCGACGCTACGACACCCACCAGCGCCATCGAACCTGTTACCGATGCATGTATTTTTGCCGCACGACGAGAAATTCTCGACATGCATATGTCCCCAGCAGTCGAGCAGTACATTGTGCAGCTCGTCATCGCAAGCCGCACACCAGAACTATTTGATGTGGCATTGAAAAACTGGATAGATTATGGCGGTAGCCCGCGTGCCACGCTTGCACTTGACCGCTGCGCTCGCGCCAACGCATGGTTGCGTGGTGATGACTTCGTCACACCCGACGACGTACAGGCAGTGGCCCACGATGTACTGCGACACAGAATTATCGTTAGTTTTGAAGCCGAGGCCAATGGCATCGACGCCAATACGGCTATCGACAAACTGATTGATATCGTTCCCGTTGTTTAACTACTTACAAAGGCATTTCATGCTTTCTCATCGTAGGGGCGTGCTGTGGATTAAACGAAAGGTCATTGCTCGTGTTTATTGCACAATAAATACCCTGAGCGGCGTTATTTCTGCAAAGGCGACGACGAACCTTCACACAATAAGAAAGTGGTGCTGCTAATGGCTCGCGGCGCACATACCCATTTGAATAATTTATTGGGACTTCGGCATGCTGCCAAAGATATCGAATTGTTCTCGCGCCGACGTTCACGCAGCCAGCTGGCAGGTGGAAGTAAAACGCTTTTTCGTGGTCGCGGCCTAGAATTCGAAGAAGTGCGCCACTACCAAGCCGGTGACGAGCTCCGAGCCATCGACTGGCGGGTGACTGCCCGCACCGGTATTGCTCATACCAAGCTCTTTCGTGAGGAGCGCGAGCGCCCCGTCTTTTTGTTAGTAGACCAACGTCGCTCGATGGCGTTTGGTAGCCGCTGCTGCTTTAAATCGGTTCAGGCGGCAGAAGTGGCCGCCCTGTTAAGCTGGGCTGCACTAGATCACAATGATCGTATTGGTGGTTTAATTTTTAACGAGCAGCGTCATATCGACATTAGGCCCGCCCGCAATCGGGGGGCGGCACTGCACATGCTCAAGGCGCTCGACACATTCTCTAATGAGTTAATTGCCAAGCCAGCTAGATCTATTGCTGAGCCTGCTGCGACAAAAACTACGCCCACTGCTATTAACCTTGAACAAATGTTGGTGGAACTTCGTCGAGTTGCCCGACCCGGCAGTGCTGTGTTCATTGTCAGCGACTTTATTGACTTTGATGATGCCTGCATAAAACAGCTGCATCAACTCGCCAGACACTGCGACATTAACGCCATACTGATATACGACCCAATGGAGCAAAATCTGCCAGCACAAGGCGCAATGGCCTTTACCGATGGAGCACAGCGCCGCATTTTAAACACCTCTGCTCGAGGCCTGCGTCGCGATTTTTCCGCCTTATTTTCCCAGCGAATCGACAATACCCGCACCGCTTTACTGCGGCTTGGCATTGAACTGAATATCCTCTCTACGGACAGTGATGCATTGAGCGCATTAACTAGCTGGTATCGATCTGGAAGAAACCAGCCAACGCGTGCAGGCCTCCACCAGCCGACCGATTCTTCCGACAGTAAGAATCCGCTTGGCCGCGCACCAGGCAGTGCAGCATCATGAAACTGTTACTCGCGATTCAAAATTATGCACCGCCTAATGTTTGGCCGTTTAAGCGGTGGATGAATGATCCTGTAAGTCAGATAATAGAAAGCTTTAACAGCAGCTTTATTTTCAATCACCGCCAGCTATCATCCTGGCTCAGCGATACGCCTGCCCATAGCGTTGTCACTAATACAGGCCAAGACCCTCTCGACGCACTACCGCCTTTGATGCTGCCCAACCCAATAAACTGGTGGCCGCCAACTTTAGGGTGGTGGATAGTAGCAGCCATCTTCATTTTATCGGGCTGGGCTTGCTACAGGCTGATAAAAAACCACTGGCAACGCCGGCAAAAAAGACTGCAGCTGCTGACGGCATTAGATGTAATCTACGCCCGCTATCAGCAGGATGGCAATATCAACCGCTACCTCTTACAAACCAATGGACTTCTCAGGCGTTGCTGCAAGCACTACTACGCTGGTCAGGTTGCATTAAATCAAACCGGTCTAGCTTGGCTCGCCCAGCTAGACCGGTTGGTTGCTCGCCCATGCCTTAACTGCGCGCAAGGCCGGCAATTATTATTACACTATCAAGCAACGCCGAACGTGGACGTCACCCGCTTACAAAAGCTTGTCCGGCAATGGATTCAACAATTACAGTTCAAACCAGCTCCGCCGTCGATCGATCGATCGATCTCCTCCTCACTCAACGAGCCGAGGTGACCCGTGACATTACAACTCACATGGCCATTACTTCTGCTGCCACTGCCCATACTGATCTATCTCTACCTGCCCGCGGTTAATGAGCAATCAGCAGCATTACGCGTGCCATTTTTTGCAGCCATTAAAAGCTTAGAGACGCAACGAAAAGGCTCTGCTCGTACCGACTGGGCAAGGCTGATGGGGTTGATTATTTTATGGGTATCGCTGGTCATTGCATGCTGCAGGCCGGTCATCATAGGCGAGTCTATTGCACTACCTACCTCTGCACGCGACTTACTTCTTGCGGTCGATATTTCTGGCAGCATGGACGAACGCGATATGCTTATCCAAAGAACGCCCGCTACGCGGATCCAAATGGTCAAACATGTTTTGAGTGGTTTCATCGACCGACGCTCGGGTGACCGCATTGGATTAGTCCTCTTTGCCGACCATGCCTACTTACAAGCGCCACTCACGTTTGATACCAATACGGTCAAACAGCTTTTACTCGAAGCGCAACTCGGATTTGCTGGACAAAAAACAGCGATTGGTGACGCAATAGGGGTCTCGATCAAACGCCTGATAGAACGACCTGCCGAGTCACGCACACTGATACTACTCACCGACGGCGCAAATAATTCCGGCAGCGTAACACCGTTAGAAGCCGGTCAATTAGCCGCAGAGCAAGGCGTGAAAATCTATACTATTGGTATAGGCAGCGAAAAGACGACGCGCGGAGGCATCTTTGGCCGTTCATTACGGCGAAACCTCAGTGCAGATCTTGACGAAGAAACGTTAACCCTTATCGCCGAGCAAAGTGGCGGTCGTTACTTTCGCGCTACCAGCCCAGAGCAGCTAGAAGCCATTTATGCCGAACTAGACCTGCTAGAGCCTGTCGAACAAAACGAACAAAGCTTTCGTCCCGTTAAAGAGTTGTTTTACTGGCCACTATCACTCGCTCTTGCAGCCATACTCGCCCTGCTATTGCCTAATCTCCGCCTTAGCGCTCAACACTCGGGGCAGTCAAAGCCATGAGCGAACTACTCAACACGCTGCTAACACTGCATTGGCTACGCCCTTTATGGCTGCTGGCAATACCACCGGCTTTACTCTTATTCTATTGGAAGTGGCACTCTCATAGCCGACAATCACAATGGCAGCGGGTCATTGACCCCGCGCTACTCACCCACCTGCTAAACAATTCAGCCAACATGCTTACGGAGCGAAAGCGGGCGTTGCCCGTAGCCGCCTGCGCACTGGCTACAAGTATTGGCCTCGTAGCGCTGGCAGGACCGGCATGGGAGAAGCTTCCGCAGACCCCTATAAAAGCTAGTAATACCGTTATTGTGATAGCTGACCTGACATTATCGATGCATGCTCAGGACATCGCACCCTCACGCTTAACCCGCATGCGTTTTAAGTTACTTGAGCTTTTGGCGCGACGCGATGAAGGCCAAAGCGCACTCATCGCCTATTCGGGTGATGCGCATCTGGTCAGTCCACTCACTGACGATGCGAAAACCATTGCCGCACTCGTGCCTTCGCTAAGCCCAGAAATCATGCCGAGCATTGGCAGCAATGCTACGGCTGCTTTTTTACTGGCAGAAACCATTCTTAAAACAACGCCCGATAAAGCACGGGTTGTTTGGTTTACTGATGAGGTACTCAACCGCGATAAAGCCGATGTAAGCCGCATTGTCAGCGCCAGTGGCGCCGAACTAGTCATCATCGGCATCGGCACGGCAACGGGTGGCCCGATACCCCTACCCAATGGAAAATTCCTTAAAAATGCGCGAGGCACAATCGCAACGGCAAAACTTGAGTCCAGCACATTGCGCAGTCTAGCTACCCGCAGTGGCGGCACCTATCTCAATATGCGTGATGATAATTCCGACATCGCGCTCGCGCTAAAAACCACCGCGACGAGTGAATTGTCGCTGACCAGTAATAATCCGCTCGAAGATGACCAAGCGCAAGAAACGCTTGTGTTCGATGCATGGCTTGATCGAGGCGCGAGCCTTTGTTTTTTTATTCTACCGGTAGCACTGTGCGCCTTTCGCCGCGGCTGGGTGTTAACCTGTGTGCTCTTGCTCCCGCTGGGCTCCCTGCATCCAGTGGCTACTTGGGCTGAGGATAACGCAGTATCGGGTCCACCAAGCCAACTTGAAGCGTCAACCACTGATGATGCAGCCACGCCAAAACAGCTGCCTACAAGCTGGCACTTTAAAAACCTTTGGCAGTCACCCGATCAACAAGCCCAAAAACTATGGCGTGATCAGCAATATGAACAAGCTGCAGAACTATTTAAACGCGACGATTGGCGCGGCGCGGCGGCCTTTCGCAGCAAGCAATACGAAACAGCGCTCGATGCATTTGAACAAAACCTAGCCGCTGAAAAAAATGCGGCCAGCACCACTGATACGGGCGGTCTCTCAAAAACAGCCGAAGCATATACAGATGCCAGTGCCGAGGAGAAAAAAAAACTTGCCTATGCCCATTATAACTTTGCCCATGCCTTAGCGCGCAGCGGCAGTTTACCCGAGGCTATTGAACAGTACACACGGGCACTTAAACTAAAAGAAGATTTTGTTGCCGCGAGTGAAGCGAAAACAATTGTTGAAAAACTTTTGCAACAAACACAGTCCGAGCAGCAAGATCCATCACAAGACAACCCAGAAGACTCCGCCGACAACTCGTCGCAAGAGCCGTCTGACGAAAACTCGCAATCAGACCAACCGACGCAAAACGATTCGAATGAGCAGGATAACGCCCAAGACCAAACCGCCAGCGATAATGAGCAGTCTGGCGCCAATAATCCAGCGCAAAATAAAGATCAGGAATCACGTTCGGCAGATTTTAGCGGCAATTCAGAGGACTCGAGCAAGCCTGATGATGGTGAGCCGGACACTGCTGTCGAAGGTGCCAATCCGCCAATTGATGAGCAACTCAGAGAGGCCCAGGAAAGCGATCAAGATGCCGCCGCACAACAGTCCCGACCAACCCAACAGCAATTAAATGAGGCCGAGCAGGTTAAATTACAGCAATGGCTCAATAAAATAGAAGATGACCCCGGCGGCTTATTGCGCCGAAAATTTCAATATGAACGCCAGGTGCGAGAACGCCAAGGCAACGTTGTTGATGAAAGTAAAGATGGTCAATTATGGTAAAGCACGTAATTAATAAATGGCATAGCCAGAAGAATCGAACCGTGAGGATCGCTCACCTACTAAAGTCAGGTGGGCTTTGTTGTGGTGTTTTGCTTTGTTTAACTATACCAAAATTGTCGTGGGCATTGGTGGTGAGCGCCGATAGGCAATCGCTACCATTAAATGAAACGCTGCGTTTAGAGCTACGCAGTAACGACAGTAACGGCTTCGATTCAATCAATACCCAAGCAATTAGCGAGCACTTTACTATCGTCAATCGCTCATCTCAAAGCGAGTACTCCATGGTGAACGGGCGCACCGAGTCGGTACAGAAGCTAGTACTTACCTTGGCACCCAAGGCAGTGGGCACTTTCACAATCCCACCCATCACGCAACGCAAACGCAACAGTGCTCCCATAACAATAACTATAAGCGAACCAGTAGCACCACCTGATCGATTAGATGATCAATCGATGGTGGTACAGGCCGAAACCGATAAAGCCACTGCCTATGTCGACGAACAGGTACTCTATACGTTTCGTGTGATTTATCGGGTCGGGTTAAATAATGCTGAAATCACTCCGCTAGAAATCCCTAATACAGATATTACAGAGCTCGAAGATGCCACCTATCAACGCAGCATCGGTGGGCAAACTTATCAGGTGGTTGAAAAGCGCTATGCCGTATTTTTTAAAGAAGCCGGTGCAATCAACATAGACCCTCAGGTACTCACCGCGGTCATTGGCGCAAATCGCAGTCGGTTTGGCTTCGGTTTTGGCGCAAATTCATTAGCCGGTGGCCAGCAAATAAAACTGGGCGCAGATCCTATTAACGTCGTGGTAAAAGATATTCCTGCTGCTATGCAGGGTAAATCATGGTTGCCAGCAGAAAATCTCACCATAACGGAGCGATGGGATGACAGCAACCGTAACGCGGTCGTCGGGCAACCTCTGACACGTTCAATCGAGGTATTTGCCGAGGGCTTAGCCGGTGCGCAACTTCCACAGCCCAACAGTGCGCCTATCGATGGACTCAATATCTATCCAGAAAAACCGGCTTTCATTAGTCAACCATGGCAAGGCGGTGTGGCAGGCAAGCGCGTTGACACTTTTGCACTCATACCTACCCGCCCTGGTAACTTTACTCTCCCCCCAATAAGCCTGACTTGGTGGGATACGAACTCTGGACAAGAACAAACCGCAAGTTTACCTAGCAAAACATTTTATGTTACCGATGCACCCAATAGCGCGCAGGAAAATACGAACACGTTGCCAGCATCGAAACAACGAGCGGAAGCTTTGGTGCCACCGGGCGCTAGCTCACAAAATAACGTTAGCCGCAGCGACTCAGAAAACACCATCGAATCTACCGGCAGTGAAAGACAGACGCCTTTTTGGCGCAACATCGCGATTTTGGCTATGCTCGCCTGGCTAGTGACAGTGATCGCCGGTGCACTTTGGATTAGACACAACCGAGCAACAGCCAACAGCAGCGCAAACCAGCGGGCCCACCCCGACAAAAATCAAAACAACAGCACCGCTTGCTTGCGCTCGTTACAACAAGCCTGTGCCGATAATAATGCCATGGCAGCTAAGCAAGCATTAAGCCTCTGGTTAAAAACCTATGCACATGAAAAGTCACAACAAATCAAGCAACAAGCTCAGCAAAGCAGCGCTGGCCGCAGTGCCTCGTCCATCGGCAGGGTCTCAACAAACAAGCCCTCACCAGACTATGCGTTTACTCAAGCCCATAACAGCGAGGCCATCATGGCCTTAATTGGCAGTGCCGCACTCATTCAGGCAAGCGAAGATCTCAACGCATGGCTCTATAGTGCTCCTAGTGATACAGAAGAGCCGTCCAGCTGGCGCGGCGAGTTGCTCGATGACGCTATCCGCAACCTGCCAAGTGTGGCGACTGATGCTAAGGATATGCTACCGCCGCTCTATCCCGATGGTAGAAGCATCCCTTGACCTATTTGGCAGACAGCATTACCGTAGCCACCGCTTACCCATTATCACTGCCAGATACTTATGCACTATTATTTTGATCCGCGCTCTCTGCGTATTTTTGTTTTGGGTATCGCCAGTGGCCTACCGTGGGTTGTCATTGGCTCCATGCTCACACTCTGGCTCAAGGACGCGGGACTGAGCCGCTCCAGCATTGGTTATGCCGGTGCAATTTATGCCGCCTACTCAATCAATTTTATTTGGTCGCCGTTGATTGACCGAATTCAGCGCCCGTTTGGCATCAACCTCGGCCAGCGTAAAAGCTGGATTGTAGCAACTCAGCTCATTATGGTATTCGCCTGCATTGCAGTGGCAACTACCAACCCCACCAGCAATGCCAGTCTAACTATCTTACTGTGCTTGATTGTTGCAATAGCATCAGCTACACAGGACATTGCCATCGACGCATTTCGTATCGATTCTATTGGTGAGGATGAAAAAGAATTGATGTCGGTAGGAGCCGCCATGGCAATTGCTGGTTGGTGGACCGGCTATGCAGGCATTGGCGCAGTAGTTCTTTTATTAGCTGACAGCTTCACTCTCGACTGGCCTACCTTATATAGGATGATTGCACCGGCATTACTGATACTGACTACGCTAGTGGCTTTTTTCCCTGAACCTGACATGCAAAAGCGACAAGCCAAACAACAAGGCGTTAGGGCAAGTTATATCGATGCGGCTAAACGTCAGTCGAGCTATCGCAAACTACTCGCGCTGACCGCGACAGCAAGCCCACTTTTACTCGCCCTTTGGCTACTATCGGGTGGTGCCGGCATTGCCGATGCCATTAAAGAATCAGCCTGGTATGTTCCGTCGGGATTACTCGCTGGCGCCGCTCTTTTAACGGCAGGCATATTATTGATTGGCAATAATCATCGAACGGCAAGCACACTTACCCATCCGAACTCGTCGCCCGATACGAATGTCGACAAGCTCGATTATTTAAGCGCCGCCCTCGCCTCGGCAGTCATCGCACCACTAGCCGCATTTTTTAATCGCAACGGCGTTAAACTTGCTCTGGGAATATTATTATTTATCGTGCTATTCAAGATTGGCGAGGCATTTCTGGGCCGAATGTCGCTGGTCTTTTATCGGGAAATTGGATTTAGCAATTCTGATATCGCCTACTATTCAAAGCTAGTGAGTTGGGGCGTCACCGTTGTATTCTCACTGCTCAGCGGTGCTTTTGTAGTGCGCTTTGGCATTGTGCGAGGTCTGTTTGTGGCTGGTATAGCCATGGCAGCCAGCAATCTCATGTTCGCCGTATTGGCCTCGTTAGGACCTATCAAATGGCTCTTCGCCACCACAGTCATCATTGATGGGTTTACCTCGGCTTGGTCAAACGTGGCTTTTGTTGCCTTTTTATCGTCTCTTTGCGACAGAACCTACACCGCAACTCAATATGCGTTGCTGGCATCACTCGGAACACTGGGGCGAACTTTTTTTGCGTCATCAAGCGGCCAGTTGGTTGACTGGCTACAAGGCAATTGGCCATTATTTTTTATTCTTACTGCGCTAGCTGTGGTGCCGTCCTTACTCATTTTATTAAAGCTAGGCAATCATTTAGAAAGCGAGTCTGCATTAGAACCGCCCGACACTCCCGCAACCACGTAACCCTTTAAGAACTTGATAACTTGAGAACTTAAGAACTTAGCTTTGACGATAACTGTTAACGAAGTAGCTTTTTTAGCTAACTAGACGCGCCACTATGAAAGCGGAATTCGCTATCTGGGGCTGTCACTAGGCCAGCCTCTATCTCGCCAAAAAAGTCGATACGCCGCTCAACATCAATCATTCTTTTGTTAGCTGCTACCCCTTTAAGCGCCGCGGCCTCGCTATTGTTATGTGCCAAGGCATAACTACTAGCGAGATTAAGATAGTCTTTAAAGTGCCGGGCTTCAGATTTTAGCAACGATAGATAAAACTTTCCCAGAGCCATGTCGATGGTGCTAATCACCGGCACGAGTAGTGCAAAGCGCTCACATGAACGCGCTTCTATAAAAGCGCCTACAATCAGCGTATCAACAAGTTTTGCGGGCTCATGGGTTGCCACGTGCTGGCGCATTCCTGCCGCATAGCGAGAAGGGCTAACATGCTCATAATGAATTTCTAATCGCGCCATTTGCTCAAGCACCTGCTCAAAATGACGCAACTCTTCACGAGCAAGTTTGGAAAGCTTGTGTAAAAGCTCAGGCCGGTCAATATATTTATACAATAAATTTAGCGCTGTCGATGCTGCTTTCTTTTCACAGTTAGCATGATCAATCAAAAGTAAGCCCAGATTAGCATCAACCTGCTCAAGCCAAGACAAAGGTGTGGCGCAACGCAAAAAGCTTTGAACCGGCGTCAAATCAACGCCATAGTCGGCGGAGGCTGTATCGGCTCTTAACACCGCATTGGAAGAAGTTGCATTCACAATATGTATTTACACTCTTACTAAGTTGAGGCTCAGGCCGTGCTTAAACCAGCGCTAAATCCAAGCATGGATTACGCCGCCAAAGCATCAGCTAGCGATTGGCATCGCTACCCTGACGAGCTCTGAATTGGTTAGCAACGATATATCGCTCGTAATGGGCAACCGACAACAAATAAAACTCATGATCGATTTGCTCTCGCAACTGCAACAGAGTCCATTGCCCTTCCCGCTCTCGTCGATTGAAGCCGTAGTCTTGTGTATCGTTTATTTGGCTAGCACCAGCGCGCAACAATTCGTGTAGCCAGCAATAAGGATCGCGATAGCTCGCATAACGAACTTGTTGTAATTTAAGCTGATCAGCAAGGCGCTGTGAATCAAAAATATGCAACCGATTAGCCACCACCCCGCTGAGCAAATGATCTAAGCGCTGATCGATAGAGAATTTTTGGCTGCCATCATAACTATTCCAGCGAATCACCTCATAATCGAAACGCTTACAACCCCGGCACACGGAGTCGCCTATGCCTGTAGAACACACACCTACACAAGGCGTTTGAACATGCTGAAAGAGCTTCATGGTTTAGCGTACCAGGCCGTTACAATGGTCAATAGACGCATCAAAGATTAATGTATACGTCAAAGTTAATATTTTTCTCAGCCAATAACTCACAAGTTCACTGCACTGAACAAAACACGAAAAATAGAGATATAGCTGGCCACGGTCAGCGACGCTCGGCCGGGCAAGCGCAGCGACTTCGCCACGCAACTCTCCCATTACATCAAGCCACCGGCACGATGTATACGGAAATAAACTCGATTTAACTACAGATGAATGTCAGTAACAAGCCAGGGGCGAGGATTACAGCTTAGCGCTTGCTACACCTGGCTTAAAACTCGCAATATAAGTCTTGAGCTGCGCGAGATTGGCTGCGGAGCGCGCGCCAGCATAAGCAATCTCATTATATTGCCTTGTGATAGCACGAACCTGCTCAGCACTTTGCGGATATTTTTCAATAATACGCTCAGCAAAGGCTTGTGGAGTCTCCGACTTTGCTCTGAACAAACCTAGCCTAGCAGAGACTTTTTTACAGAATTTTAAATACAACGTTTTTTCTGGAGAGAAGTTGATGCCGCGTGCGCCCCATAGTATCCATAGCGCCAAGGTCCCAAGCACAATGATCAGAATACCAGCGACTAACAACCCTAACTTAAGCGATGTGACACCACCTAAAAAATCGTTTAACACATCTCGCTGCTCTTGGGCGCCAAAACCAACAACCTTCTTCTGCCACATATAATTGATGGCATCTAGACGCAAGCGCAACGCCTTGATGAGGCCTATATTTCTATAGAAGAGCGGTGACAATAAATCATTATTCGAAAATTCCGAATCCCTCTCAAGCGCCCCATCAAAGCCCAAATGAATGCGATCAGGTGCGACAATATACGTCGGATCAAGGCGAAGCCAACCTGAGCCAGCTCGCCAATACTCTATCCAAGCATGGGCATCCAACTGCCTCACATTTAAAGTCATATTATGCGGATTGATTTCTCCTCCCTGATAACCCACCACCACTCGCGCTGGAATGTTGGCTGCACGCAGTAAAAAAGCAAACGCGTTAGCATAGTGCTCACAGTAACCACGCCGGGTACCAAAAATAAAATCATCTACCGTGTCACGACCTAATGCGGGTGGCTCAAGCGTGTAATAAAAATCCTGATCGATCAAATATTTTGACAACTGATCAATGTATTCTTGAGGTGAGTCCGTACGCTTGCGTAAATCTGCAGAGAAGCTCAGCGCGCGCGGGTTAAAACCACTGGGCAGTTTGGTATTTTCAACTCTCTGTGCCTCACTTATATCAAGGCCAACACTATAATTCACGTAAGATTCAACTTCTATACCAACAGGTCGGTCTAAGTCCATTACGCTGCGTAATGCAAAATCTTCGGTCTGTACAAAAGCCATCGTAGACCCCTGTGTTGAATCAATAGGGATTGCGATAGGTAGCATGAACAGCCAATTTTTACCGGTCGGCTCAATCGTCATTTTGTAGCGCAGAGGCTCACCATAAAGCTCATAAGTGGCTGCTGTATTCTCGGCCCCAGAATTTCTTTTCATGGAAGAACCCACCGACCATTTGCGCCCATCAAAATTTGACAAGGTCATACCGCGCCAATACATGCCTTGTCGCAGCGGCATTGGCCCATCGAATTCGACACGAAACGCCAATTCATCGGACTGATTCAGCTTAGCAATATCACCAGGTTCAATGTTATCGCTCATACCTATCCCAGCAGACGGCACATTGTGAGGGACCGACCATATTGGCTCAATGCGAGGAAAGACTACGAAAAAAAGAATCATTACTGGTACAGCTTGCGCAACGAGCTTGACTGCCATGCGTATTGCCAACGCCGGTTCGCGGTTGTACAGCGAATGTTGTGTCGCCACCATTGCAGTAATAATCAATACAACGCTAAAGACTTGATAGATGGCAAGAAATATTGACTGCGAAAATAAAAAGGCTGCCGCTACAATAAAAAGCGCCAGACAGAAAACCAAATACATATCGCGTCGAGTCCGGACTTCAATTAACTTAAGGGAGAATGCAAGAATTAAAAGCGCCACCGCAATTTCTAAACTACCCAAACCACTAAAAGAGATTGCGACACCCAAGCCGCCTAACGCTACCAATATGCCTCGGACTATTTTGCCTGGAAAGCTTGCCTCACCGCGAAACATCGCAACGCGCCATACAGCACACAACAGCCAAAAAGCGATCATCCACCAACTCATAAGCCCCATTAGCGGGATGATCACCGCCAGCTGGGCGCTCAACAACCAGATGATACTATTACGTGGTATTTGCTCTGCTGCACTCATAGCGCAACACTCGGTTTGGACGAGCCAGCTTGTCGCATTGACCCGGCGTAAGAGCCAGAAGACTGCTTAAGTGGCAATTTATAAAGTGCTAATTCCGAAAGCAATATATTGAGATGAGGCATTCCCCGACCCGGCGGCACGTTAACACCCGGCAGACGCAAACCATATTCATGGTGCCCCGACTCTGCCACCAGCGCCCAGTGACACAGCTGTTGAAGACGCTGCTCATCATCGCCTGTCACATTATCCCAATCTAGCCACAGTCTGTGATCAATATAATCGACAAATTGCTTACTCGATAACTGACCAGTCTTGGCAAATGTTTTCCACGCCACTGATCGCATACTATCGCCAACGACATAGCTACGCAGACCAAAGAAATCATCGCTACCGGCACGCTCTTGCACACCTGATTCGTGGTAGGCACTTTGGCTAACGGGCTCTCCAGCACTTTTATCAGGAAAGGGATAAACCACAGTGTCGATGGCTAAATCAACCCAGGTCCAGGCCGTAATTAAACCCAATGGATAACTGGTTTCAACTTTAATGCGACCTGGCTTACAAATACCTCGAGGCCCCGTTCTAAAACGCATAGGGATGCTACGTTCGGATTGTTTAGCGACATCAATTCGATCCGAAGAGATATCCTGCCAACTAAGTTGCACACCAAAATGTTGACGGCCTGTCGCCGAGAGCATGATCGGGAAAATAGCTTGCCGCCCTGCAAAAGCTGCCTCCGCAGTGCGCCCCGAAATCTTTAAGCCCATTAAATTGCCAAAGGTATGTAATATAGAGACAACCAGCAAGCCCCCTAACAAAAAGACCAAGGCGAAAATCGCGCTGTTTTCAAAGTTGATCGCCACCAGCAAGAGCATAACGAGCAGCCCCGTAAATACCAAGCCGGCTCGCGATGGAAAAATAAAAATATTACGATGCGAAAGTACTTGCTCGCGCTTTGGAGGAAGGCGCTTGTCTATCCAAGCACGCCAGGACTGACGCCAACTAAAGCGGCTACGGCGACCTTGCCGCCCGCGGCGATCGCGATAACGCTTTTGATAAAGGTCACTAGGAATACGCATGCAGGAAAATCAGCCTTAGCGAATAGTGTCGCTGATACTAAAGCACATCGACAGCATCGAGCATTTGCGCAACTAGCGACTGACCGTTACTTAACGTGCCATTGGTTGATGCCAAACGATGGGAAGCGACCCACGGTAAAACCGATTGCAAATCCTCAGGAATAACGTGATTTCGACCGTCTATAAATGCCCAAGACTTAGCCGCTTGCAGCAAAGATAAGGTGCCTCGCGGCGATAGCCCATAAGCAAAGTCGGCAGCAGTGCGCGAATAATCCACCAATCGCTGTAAATAATCGAGCAACGGGTCCGATACTTTGACGTGATCGACCCTATCTTGCAAATCTATCAACTGCTCAACGCTCATGCATTGGCGGACAGACTTTTTATGTTGACCCGACAAGCCGGACTGCAACATAAGTCGCTCGGCATCATGACCCGGATAGCCAAGCTCAATACGCATTAAAAACCGATCAAGCTGTGACTCTGGCAGTGGATAGGTGCCCGATTGGCTGCCAGGATTTTGGGTGGCAATAACAAAAAAAGGTTTTGGCAACGGATGCGATACACCATCAATAGTCACCTGCCGCTCTTCCATCGCCTCTAATAATGCGCTTTGCGTTTTTGGCGTGGTGCGATTGACCTCATCGGCCAGCAACAGTTGCGTAAATACAGGTCCGGGAACAAAGCGAAAGCTGGCCGAATCACGATCAAATATTGAGGCCCCCAATACATCAGCCGGCAACATATCGCTGGTGAACTGGATTCGCTGGTAGTTCAAACCCAAAGCATCTCCCAACGCATGTGCCAAAGTAGTTTTACCCATACCAGGTAAATCTTCTATGAGCAGATGACCGCGAGCAAGCAAACAACACAGAGCCATACGAATCTGATCTTCTTTACCGAGAACCGCCTCGCCAACTGCAGCCATCGTTGTGCGCAGCGCTTTATTACCATCACTATCAAACGACTCTTGGGATAACTGGGTAATGCCGGACATCTGGGTCTCCGAAGGTTAGGTCATCATTGTTGGAATAAAAATGGGACTGGGATCGACCCAATAATGTTGTCTACACAAGCAACCCGTGAAGCTAATACAACGCCTCACCTTGCTTTAATTGAATAAGTATAGACTTCGATTATCGGTTCGCGGGATTAGGAGACCACAAGACGAGTTTTTTTCCCAAATATCGGCTAAGCAGACCCCATTGAACGGGATATCGGTTAGGTATTACACAATCACAGAGGTATATTCATAGCCAATCATAGGGCGGCAGCGCCACGCTCTAGATCAGTGATCAAGTCACTGCGAGCCTCTAGCCCAATGGACAAACGAACGAGATTGTCAGTAATGCCGGCACTAACCTTCGCCGCATCGCTAAGCCGCCCATGGGTCGTTGTTGCGGGATGCACAATAGTACTTTTCGCGTCACCTAAATTAGCCGTTAACGACATTAAGCGAGTAGCGTCAATAAAACGCCAGGCCGTCGCTTTATCGCCGCGCACACGAAACGACAAAACACCGCCAAAAGCGCTTTGCTGCTGCTTAGCAATAGCATGCCCGGGGTGATTTTCAAGCCCAGCATAAAATACCTTTTCTACCCAAGCCTGCTCGCCTAACCAGCGGGCAATATGCAGTGCACTAGCGGAATGCGCATTCATACGCAGCGACAAGGTTTCAAGGCCCTTAAGAAACACCCATGCGTTAAACGGGCTCATTGATGGACCGCCAGCGCGCACTAGAGAGCGAATGGGGTCAACGAACTCAGCGCGGCCAACCACAGCGCCACCCAGACAACGACCTTGCCCATCCAGATACTTAGTGGCTGAGTGCACAACCATATCGGCACCTAACGCTAATGGCTGCTGTAATGCAGGGGTACACAAGCAATTATCCACCGCCAGCATAATTGAATGCTTTCGCGTCAATTCAGCCAACGCACCAATGTTGGCAATTTCATTGAGCGGATTTGAAGGCGTCTCAAGAAAGAAGAGACGCGTTTCTGGAGTAACCGCAGCCGCCCAGCCAGCCAGATCAGTAAGACCGACATAGGTGACTTTTACGCCGAACTTGACGAAGAAGTTATCCAATAAAACAACCGTTGAACCAAACACGTCGCGCGAGCAAACAATGTGATCGCCCGCCTTAAGATGGGCTAAACAGATACTCATGGTTGCAGCCATACCAGACGATGTTGCAATACAATCGTCCGCGCCCTCCAATGCAGCCAGCCTCAGCTCAAAGTTACGCACCGTAGGGTTAGTATACCGCGAATAAACGCTACCGCTACTGCCTCCGCTAAACCGAGACGCTGCATCAGCGCAGTCTTTAAATACATAGCTGGAGGTTAAAAATAACGCCTCAGAATGCTCATCTTCAGCTGTGCGACGCTGGCCAGCTCTAACCCCGAGTGTTTCGCGCTGCAGGCTTTGCGCAAATTCACCCTCTACAACCAGCGCACAATTCTTCGCACCATCGGTAGGATCAAAAGGACTATCGGTCATGACACTCACCACTCACAAACATTTTTTTATCCAACAACCATTCGACCGTCGTATTGCGCTAAAAGAATAACGGTTATGAATTGTCATTGTACAAATCAACAACCGATGCCTCGTCGGGCACGGTTGAAAATCCATTAGACTCTTCAGCTTGCGCCTGATCATTGCGCCGGGTATTCAATTGCTCAAGATAATCTTGGTCGACGTCACCGGTCACATACTTACCATCAAACACTGCACAATCAAAGTTTTCTATAGCCGGATTACCTTCTCGAGCCGCATCAACTAAGTCCTCGAGATCTTGATAGACAAGCCAGTCCGCACCGATTTCAAAACCGATTTGCTCAACGGTTTTGTTGTGTGCTATGAGCTCATCCACTGAAGGCATATCAATGCCATAAACATTGGGATAACGCACCGGTGGCGCGGCAGAAGCAAAATAAACTTTTTTAGCTCCAGCCTCTCTGGCCATCTGAATAATTTCATTACAGGTCGTGCCACGAACGATAGAATCGTCAACTAGTAATACATTTTTATCTTGGAACTCCAGTTCAATCGCATTGAGCTTTTGGCGCACAGACTTCTTGCGCATACTCTGGCCCGGCATAATAAACGTCCTGCCAATGTAGCGATTTTTTATCAAGCCCTCACGAAACTTAAGGTTCATATTGTGCGCTAAAACCTGCGCCGAGACGCGGCTAGAATCGGGAATAGGAATAACCACATCAATATCGTGATCTGGATACAAACGCATAATTTTTTCGGCTAATTTTTCACCCATACGCAAGCGAGCTTTATAAACAGAAATATCATCAATGATCGAGTCTGGGCGTGCGAAATAGACATACTCAAAAATGCACGGGGTATGCGCCACATCATGACTACACTGCTCAATATGTATGGCTCCGCTACGCTCAATAAAAACGGCTTGCCCCGGTGCGACATCGGCGATGCACTCAAAGCCCTGCGAGCGCAACGCTACACTTTCTGAGGCAATCATATATTCAGGACCAGTGCTCGTTTCGCGCCGACCATACACCAATGGCCGAATGCCATGCGGATCACGAAAGCCCACTATGCCATAGTCGGCGATCATGGCCACTACCGCATAGCCACCAGAGCAGCGCCGATGCAACCCTTTAACTGCGTGAAATATATCGCTCGGCGTAGGCGTCAGCTTGCCTACTTTTTGCAACTCATGAGCAAAAACATTAAGCATGACTTCAGAGTCGGAATCAGTATTGATGTGCCGAAGGTCCTCGCGAAAAACTTCTCGCTTTAAATCTTCAGCGTTAACGAGATTACCATTGTGCGCCAGCGCAATCCCATAGGGTGAGTTAACATAAAACGGCTGCGCCAACGCAGGACTAGAGCTGCCGGCTGTTGGGTAGCGACAGTGACCAACACCCAGGTCGCCAATTAAATGCTCCATATGATGCTGCCGGAAAACATCTCGCACAAAACCGTTGCCTTTACGCTGATTAAACCTACCTCCACCATAGATCATCATGCCTGCAGCATCTTGACCGCGATGTTGCAAAATCGTTAGCGCATCATACAACGTTTGGCTCACACCCGACTGGGCAACCACACCGACTACACCGCACACAGATTGAATTCCTCGCTTATTACTTAATTACCGCTAACCCTCAATGGCTACCGTCATAATCGCCCACAAACACACGACCGATTGCTGCGCTCCTGCGCCACCCAATCAACCCACAGCTTTGACTAAATCTTTAGGACGCCAGTGTGACATATCGCCAAACGTTTGTATGGCCCAGTCCTCTAACATCAGGAACTTCGGCACTAACTGCGATTGCGTCCACCAATCTTGATCTTCTACCGTAATAATGTTCGGAATAATCACCAGACAAGCCAACACAACTATTGCGCCACGCAACAAACCAAAAACCGTCCCCAACATCCTATCAATCGGCCCAAGTCCAGCTTTACTGACTAAAGAAATAATGAGCTTGTTGACCAAACCGCCTACAATCAATGTGCCAACAAATAAGATAAGAAAGGCGCTAATCACCCGAAGTGTTTCGTGCGCAAACCAATCTGCTAAATAAACGCCAAGCTGCGGGCTAAGCGCTATGGCCACAGTAAAAGCCACTACCCAAATAAGTAGCGATAACGCCTCTTTGACGAAACCTCGCAACAGACTCACAAGCGCAGAGAAGCCCAAAATGATCAAAATGGTAAGATCCAGTTCGTTCATGATATCGCCCAGGCTGCGATAAATTGCAGCCCTGCTATAAACCTACCCACAGCGCTAAACATCTCGCAACCGTCGAATAATCGCATCATTGACCTTATGCTCGCGTTGAATTCTAGCCACAATTTCCTCGGCTTCGGCGTAGGTCAAAACGGGCCCCACAGCAATTCGATAGGGGCCTGCTTGGCTATCTGTAGCCGGTTTGACGTAGGCTTTAAACTTCTTCGCCAGCAGTGTCTCTTTAAAATTTTGGGCGTTGTTCCAGCCATTAAATGTGGCAACTTGCACGACGTAGGAAACGGGAATTTTATTTTGATCAAGCCGAGGCTGATTTCTCTGCGACGCCGATCCAGGCCGCGCAACAGCGGCAACCGCGGTTTCGGCCGCAGCTTTTAAAATTTCAGCTAAATCTTCGGCCTCTTCACTCAGTCGCTCAGTAACGGCCTGCTCAGTCTCAACACGGCCTACTTCAGAATTTTTAGATAAGCCCTTGGCATCAACATCAGCCTCGTTGACAGCGACTGCGATTGGCGTATCAGGGATTTGAACTGAAGCCACTTGGGTGCGAGTAGCCTCATCAAAGTCAAACAATACCGGCCAAAGCAGCCCTGCCAGAATCAGTAAAACAGCCGCACCGGTAAGACGTCGCTTTAGTGCCTCATTCAATGGATTAAACCCCAATGCAGAACGCACTCACCCATCGGCAAATTGCGCTCGCTGCAATCAGCACAACGTCTGTGCAGTAACGGTTCTTCAATAGTGCAGTGCAATTGCTTATCTCCGTAATACGCTTAATGCTGGCGCCGCTTATAACTCAGTTAATCTTTGATGCGCCCAAACTGCGTTGGCTCACATCGGCACGCCCGCTTTGCTCGCCACGAACTTATCGACCCACACTACATGGCGATACTTGGCGATGCCATATAATCTAACGCCTCGCAGACAGTGTAAAACGAGCCGCAAACGACGACTTTACCGGCATTGGTAGCCTGTGCAAAAGCAATATCCATAGCCTCCTCCACGGTACCGGCAATGAGTGCATTAGCTTTGTGCGCATGACTAGCGCTTTGATTCTCTTGTAATACCTGCCACATTTTACCTGCTTCTAGCGCCCGAGGACATTCTGCTAGTTGTGCAAAAATCCATGCATCTGCACAGGGCACCAGCTGATCGATCATTTCATCAACGCGCTTATCGGCTAATGCCGCAAAAACCATCACAATCTTTTCACCGGGTGCGTGCACCGCTCCAGCGCCCTCACTCAAACAAACCTCTTTTTGCCGCAAAAGAGTATCTGCTAGGCGCTGCACCGCGTCGGGATTATGGGCCACATCGAGGATCACCTGTCTGCCCGCAAAAGTGTGTCTAGACTGGCGGCCTAACAACATCGTATTGCTCAACATATCTTTGAGCCTAGCGGGCTTGGGCAGTGCATTGAGCAATACCGCGACCTGCAGCGCCGAACTCCAGTTACGCGTTGCCAGCACAGGGTCGGGTAAGCTCGCAATCTCAAATGATTCCCCGTCGAGGCCCTTACCACGCCAATGCAAAGAGCCTTCATAGAGGCTAAAGCCATGACCTGATGATTTTTCGCCTCCGACTACGCAATCAATTGTATTGGCCTTGAAACCCTCGGCCCAGTAAACGCAAGCTTCCAATTTTTCGGCAATAGCCACTAAAGCTGGAGGCGGATTAGGGTCGCCAATAACGGCCGTCCCACCCGCTCTTAAAATACCAGCTTTTTCTCGCGCAATTTGATCGCGCGTGTGGCCAAGCCAAGACTCATGATCAATGCCAATATGAGTGATAACTGCGACGTCAGGGGTAATAATATTGACGGCGTCAAGCCTGCCACCTAAGCCCACCTCAAGAATAATATAATCAAGCCGGGCGTCTCTAAACAAAAGCAGCGCTGCAAGTGTTGTGAATTCAAAATAACTGAGGCTGACGGGTTCGTCTTGAGCAACATTTGCTGTAAATCGAGCACGATCCACCGCCTCAAAAGCAGCACAAAGAGAGTCATCGGAGACCTCGCCCCCATCAATCATTACTCGCTCATTAAATCGTTGCAGGTGGGGCGATGTATACACACCCACCCGAGGTAAAGCACAAGCCTCATGAGGCTCCTGTAACAAAGCCTGCAAGGCTGCAACCACCGAGCCTTTACCATTGGTGCCGGCAACGGTGATAGTAGTCGCTTGTAAAGAATCAACGCCGAGGGCTCTAGCAACCGCAGAAACTCGATCAAGCCCCAGCTCAATACTCTGAGGATGGAGCGTCTCTAACCAGCTCAACCATGCATCGAGTTCTAGAAAGCGCATATGGACTCAACCGCATTAGCCATAACTAATAAAAGAACACCTTGGAATCATTTGAGTTTTGGAGGCAGCACACTCGATTGAGAGCTGGAACTTGGTAGCGGCTAAAGTGAGAACCGCGACTTCATCAGAGCGAAACAGCACGGCTCACTGATCAATCACCACGTGCTCTTGCTGATCATCGCCAGCGGCATGCTCTGACCCAATCGCTGCGGACTTTGAGGCTCCGCCCAACCCCCCGTGCTGCTGACTATCGGCTTCAAGCATTTCCACATCGGGCTCATCGTTACTTGTCATAAGCTTATCTAACAGCCTTGCTATGGTCGCCCGCATATCTGCACGCGCAACGATCATATCTATGGCACCACGCTCAAGCAAAAACTCGCTACGCTGAAACCCTGGCGGAAGCTTTTGCCGAATTGTTTGCTCTATGATGTTAGGCCCTGCAAAGCCAGCCCGCGCATTGGGTTCGGCAATATTAATATCGCCCAGCATTGCCAAACTAGCCGAGACACCGCCATAAACCGGATCGGTCATTACCGAAATATACGGCACGCCGGCCAACTTCATTTTTTCAAGCACGGCACTCGTCTTGGCCATCTGCATCAGCGAAATCAGTGCTTCCTGCATGCGTGCTCCGCCGGTTGCACTAAAACAAACCAGCGGACATTTCGCAGCAAGAGCCGCATTGGCTGCACGAGTAAATTTTTCTCCAACGGCATAGCCCATTGAACCGCCATGAAAACTAAATGCAAAGGCTGCCGCAATCAATGGCCGATTTTGTACGGTACCCGACATGACCACCAAAGCATCTTTCTCGCCGGTTTTCTTTTGCGCTTGAATGAGGCGGTCTTTATACTTTTTAGTATCTTTAAACTTGAGTCGATCAACGGGCAATACGTCCATGGCCAACTCTTCACGATCCTCTTCATCAAGAAAAACATCAAGCCTACGCCGCGCATCGATGCGCATATGGTGCTGACATTTCGGGCATACATCCAAGTTTTTCTCTAATTCGGGGCGGTAAAGCACCGCATCACAACGCACACACTTCTTCCATAGCCCCTCAGGTACTGAGGCACGATGATCCGCTTTTTCGTCAACTGCCGATACAAACGAAGGTTTTATTTTATCTAACCAGCTCATACACTTTTATAACTCGTCATCTGTATTTACTCGACGCTATTCGCGCCAACCGAAATATCTTTAACTAACTTTGCAACAATCTCACCTAAGGCCGTTACGTTCAAGTCTCCGGGCATTTGTTGTTCTGCTGCCGCAGCGATATTGCTAACCAGTACACTGCCAACCACTACTCCATCGGCAATGCCCGCAACAGATTTAGCCGAAGCAGCATCCTTAATACCGAAACCTACACAGATAGGCAGAGAAGTACACTGCCTAATTAAACCAACCTGCGCAGCCACCTCGGGGACATTTAGATTCCCTGCGCCAGTCACGCCCTTGAGTGAAACATAATATATATAGCCGCTTGCCTTGGCACAAATTTTTTCGATGCGATCCGGTGAAGTAGTCGGCGAGATCAGCAAAATACTGTCTATATCCTGCTCAATCAACAGACTGCCTAGGTCGCCGATTTCTTCAGGCGGCATATCCACAGTCAAAACGCCGTCAACCCCAGCATTGGCAGCCTGCTGCGCAAAGGCAACGTAACCCATTGCCTCGATCGGATTGGCGTAACCCATCAAAACTAATGGCGTTTGCTGATTAGTTTCACGAAACACAGATACCATCTGCAACACGTGCGTCAGGCTTACATGATGCACAAGTGCTCGTTCATGTGCCAACTGTATGACCGGCCCTTCGGCCATAGGATCGGAAAACGGTACACCTAGCTCGATAATATCGGCCCCTGCATCAACCAATGCATGCATCAACGTGACGGTGGCCTCAGGCTCGGGATCGCCCGCCACAATATAAGGAATAATGGCTTTGCGATTAGTGCTTTTAAGGTTTGCCAGCGTAGCTTTAATCCGACTCAAAACGTAATTCTCTTTTTCAAGGCACAGGGCGTGCTGTTGACTTTAGCTATGACTAACCGCGCACATAGCAGTGACTAATGTAAAGCCGACGCTACAATGTAATACCATCGAGCTCAGCCACCGTTAAAATATCTTTGTCGCCTCGACCCGAAAGATTAACCATTATCGTTTGATCTTTATCCATTGTCGTTGCTAATTTAGCTGCGTATGCCAAGGCATGGCTCGTCTCTAGCGCCGGCATTATGCCCTCTATTTGAGTCAGCGTGCGAAAAGCGTCCATTGCTTCATCATCATTAACGGCTACATAATTGACGCGCCCAAGATCTTTTAACCACGAGTGCTCGGGCCCTACACCCGGATAGTCGAGACCTGCTGATATTGAGTGGGTTTCAATGATTTGCCCCCCCTCATCTTCCATTAAATAGGTTCGGTTTCCGTGTAATATGCCGGGCCGTCCATCACTCAAAGGCGCTGCATGCTTGCCGGTTTCTAAACCAAACCCACCAGCCTCCACGCCATACATAGCAACCGAGGCATCCTCAAGCATAGGGTGGAACAACCCGATAGCATTAGAGCCTCCTCCCACACACGCCACTAACGCATCAGGCAGTCGGCCAGTGCGGTCTATCATTTGTTGTCGAGCCTCACGGCCAATAACCGATTGGAAGTCCCGAACCAATTGCGGATAAGGCGCAGGACCTGCCACGGTGCCGATAATGTAAAAGGTATTGTCTACATTCGTGACCCAGTCACGCAAGGCCTCATTCATTGCATCTTTCAAGGTCCTGCTACCTGACTTAACAGGAATAACTTCGGCACCGAGAAGCTTCATGCGGTACACATTCAAAGATTGCCGATGAACGTCCTCCTCGCCCATAAATACCTGACACTCCATACCAAATCTGGCCGCTATAGTTGCGGTAGCCACACCATGCTGCCCCGCCCCCGTTTCTGCAATAACTCGCGGCTTGCCCATAAACTTTGCCAACAATGCCTGGCCGACCGTGTTATTGATTTTGTGCGCACCGGTATGATTGAGGTCCTCACGCTTGAGGTAAATCTGTGCACCGCCCAACTGCTTGCTCCAGCGCTCGGCATGATAAACAGGCGAAGGCCGGCCCACATAGTGCGCAAGGTCTTTGTCAAACTCCTGCTGAAAAGACGCGTCATCTTTTAGCTTTAAGTACAAAGCCTGCAAGTCATCCAAAGCCGAAATCAGTGTCTCAGCAACAAATCGACCACCATAGGGCCCAAAATGCCCACGGGCATCAGGCACCGCGCCGTAATCAACAGGCGATGAGATTATGCTACTGTCTGTTTTGCTATTCATAACGCTCCTACTCTCAAATATTAACTTTTCCTACCGAACACCAACCGGCACCGCAACTAGCAGAGGTCTGCCTGATTCAGAATAGACCTACTGCTAACAACTATTTACTACGGTCTGCACAAACTTTTCGATCTTTTTGGCATCCTTGATACCTGCCGATATCTCAACTCCACTACTGACATCTACAGCATAAGGCCGATGCGCCCTAATGGCCGCTGCCACATTATTTGCGTTTAATCCGCCTGCCAAAACCAAAGGGCGACTATTTTGCGCCGGCAGCAAGTCCCAATCAAATTGCTCACCTGTGCCACCGCGAGCCGCATTAGACAGCGCATCCAGCAAAAACCCACAGGCTTGGGTGTGCTGCTGCATTTCCTGACTAAGAGCAAGTTTTGCTTGGTCTTTTACCGCTTGCTCCGCATCGACAAGCGGCAGTCGCACCGCTTTGATATAAGGCAGCCCCGCCGCTTCGCAATGTGCAGGCGTTTCGTCACCATGAAACTGCAATAAGCTCAAAGGCAAGCGCTCAACCGCCTCTTGAATAAAGTGATTATCAGCGTTCACAAAAAGACCCACCGCTGTAACGAAGGGAGGTAAGTCGTCGAGTAATCGAGCCGCCTGCTCAATAGTTACAGAGCGCGGACTGGCCTCATAAAAAACAAAACCCAGCGCATCGGCACCACAAGCAACAGCGCAGCGAACATCTTCGCTGCGAGTCAACCCGCATATTTTAATTCGGCTTGGCGACATCAATCTGTACCGTCGAAGATTTGGATAGAACTTGTTGGTCAATAACTCGAGACTAAGCACCCAAGATCAACCGTCTCGTCTATTGGCTTATTGAATTAAATAATATTAACAAATAAGCCTGTATTGCGCTGCGGCTATCTCATACCAGTAATACCAAGCACCCTAATTTATTCGCCAAAAAGCAGCGACTCACTCTCGGGTAAATGGAACACACTAGGGTAAACGGCACGTCGTAAATAAAGGCCAGCCGGGCTAGCTGTGGCCGCGGCCTGAGTTCGATCTTTGCGCTGCAACACCTCTTGCATCCAGCCACCGGGCTTAGCGCCGCTACCCACAGCCATAAGACTGCCTGCAATGTTACGGACCATGTGCAATAAAAAAGCATTGGCTTTTATCTCTATGCACACTCGCTGACCGCTCCGAAACACCTGCACATGATGAACATTGCGCATCGCCGTGCGACTTTCACAGCCAGCCGCACGAAACGAGGAAAAATCCTGCTCACCCAGCAAGCATTGAACCTCTTGATTCATTAAAGCCGCATCAAGCGGACGGGGGAAGTGCGTTAGCTGGCCTGCAAAAATTCCAGGCGCGATCTGAGTATTGTGGATCCAGTATTGATATTGTCGGGCCACCGCTGAAAAACGTGCATGAAATAAAGCCTCTACCGGCGCCGCCCAAACAACACGGACCGCGGGCACCAGCAGGCTATTCACACCCGCCACCCACGCTTTATTTAGGCGCTCAACGGCCACATCAAAATGAGCAACTTGAGCACTAGCATGCACGCCCGCATCGGTGCGCCCAGCACAGACTAACTGCACTGGATGGTTGGCTACCCGACTAATTGCCGGCTCAAGGGCACCCTGGACCGTCGGTAGGTCCGGCGAAGCCTGACGCTGCCATCCATGAAAGTGCCTGCCGTTGTACTCAACGCCAATAGCTATACGCTGAGTCATGCCGTCTGCAAGGGGGTATGCTCTGTCGCGAGCAGCTGCGGATGTTGTGGTAATGCTAGTCGGCACGGTAAGAATGGCTCCGAAAAATATGAGGCAAGCTTCGAGGTATGAAAAACTTTGTCGCCAATGCGACATCAAAAAAACCAATCCGCTATTGCCACAAGAAACACCGCGGCAGCGCGGCCTCGCATGATACACAGGGCAAATTCAACGGTCTAATAAAATCAACAGAGCGCGCCCAAGGTAGAGGCTGACAACAGCGAGCAACGGCTGCTGTGAAGAAAGGGCTTTGCACACAAAAAAACCGGCGCAATGACCGGTTTTTTTTATCCTGCTGCGCGAACCGGCAAAGACTATAATCGACCTAGCATTTGACGCGCCTCGTCGCATTGTATCTCGCTGCCCTCATCCACCACTTCGTTCAGGATTTCGCGCGCGCCGTCATAGTCACCCATGTCAACATAGGCACGAGCCAAATCGAGCTTGGTGGCCACTTCGGCCTCAAGGTCTTCGGCCGATAAGGTTTCTACGTTCGATAAGGTTTCTACGTTCGATAAGTCAATATCATCAGCCCCGTAAACAACCCTTTCAACCGGTTCACTGCTAACTGTTTCGCTTAGCTCAATTGCACTGGATTGACCCACACTTTCATGATCCTCGCCAGAACCTACAAGCATTTCAAGCATTTCGGCAACGTCTGCTTCTCGCTCCGGATCCAGGAGAAGAATTTGAGTTTTCTGAGCTTCAAAGCGATCTTTATCGCCCAACACCCCATACACCTCAAGCAGCTTCATGCGCATTTCCACATGCGAGGGTTCATTTTCGATCGCCGTTTCTAGCATCAACACGGCCTGCTCATTACGACCGTAGGCGAGATAAATATCAGCCTCAGCAATAACTTCATCAGGCGTTTCAGGAGCGCTTGGCTCTGGCCCCTGACCACCTAGAGCCGCATCATCACTGCCATCAAAACTGCGCTCAGCATTCTCATTATAAAACTCTTCAGCTACGATGGTCTCAACTGCCTTAGCCGCAGCCAACGTTGCCGCTGCATCGACCGCACTAACAGGCTCCGCAGGTTCGTAAGCGTCTTTGATATCTGGATCTTGCGGGGCATCAAAAACCGTCGCTTGGTAGTCATCTTTTCTCTGCGCAAGTATCCATACGAGCAAGCAAGCAAGTAAAACCGCCAAGCCAACAATCCACCACAAGTAACCGTTAGAACCTATCGTCGAAGCGCTCGTCGCCGCAGGAGCAACAACCTCCGCTGGAACCGGCACAAGCGCAGGCATATCGACTTGCCCAATCTCTGATGGTTCGGCCGCGGGGATTATTTCGGCGTCCAGCACAGTACCCGTATCACTCTCGTCAAGTGTCGACTGCAAAGATTCAAGCTGCTGTGCCTTGAGCTCTAAAAGCTGCTCAATATCATCAAATTTAGCGTCGATATCGTCAATGCGCTCAACCAACGACTGATTCTCTAACGACGCTCGATCGAGACTCTCAAGGCTACTAGCCAACTCGGCTTGAAGCCTAGCAATCTCGGCATTACCGGCACTGACTTGCGCCGCTTCTGCACTCAGCGCTTGATTTCGCGAAAGCGCAACGTCGCCTTTTGCAGGTAATCGAGTGATCGCAGACGTGGTTTTTTGTGCCGAGGTATTGAGAGACGCAGTCCGTGACGCGTCTACGCGCGGCCGCCTCTGAATAGCTGCGTTACTTGCAGGATCTTGCACTAATGCATTGGCTTGAGCGTCCGCTGCGCCCACCGCCTTTGAGTCGGACGGACTTGTTTCAGTGACGCCACCCGCATAAAGGGGCAAGTCGAGTAAAACCGTGTACTCTCTTAGCATTCGCCCATTGGGCCACCGCACTTCGAGTAAGAAATTCAAGTAAGGCTCTCGCAACGCCTCATCGGTGGTCACCTCGAGCACATGATCACCGCTATCATCTAGCCGCACTCGAAACGAAAGGTCGCTGAGCCAATGCGAGCGCTCAACATCAGCTCGAGCGAATTCGTCTGCCGTTGCAAGACCCGCAATAATTTGACCCGCACCAAGATCCTGCGAATTGATTAACGGGACTTCAGCAACAAACCGTTCATTTAGCTTGGATTCAACACCAATATCACCCAGACCTAGCGCAGAGACCGCACTCGCATGAAGCAGCATCACCAGCATAACGGCCGTTGCTAACTTTGTTTTCATAATAAAATCCCATTGCCGCCGGGGCATACAGCCGACCAAGTAAACTAAATCTAATGCGCTAGACCCTCTAACCACTCTTTACACTGCACTAAAATCGTGGGCCTTGGAACACTGTGACATTGGGTAAGTATTGGTTATATATGCTGTTTTATCAAGAGTTCGGCAATCTGCACAGTATTGAGCGCGGCACCTTTTCTCACGTTATCAGACACAATCCACATATTTAGCCCTCGAGGATGAGAAATATCCTCGCGAAGCCGCCCCACATAGGTTGCATCTTCGCCGGTTGCGTCGCCAACAGGAGTCGGATAACCGCCATCCTCTTGCTTATCAATCAACGTGACACCCGGAGCATTAGCGAGTAATTTTCGCGCATCCGCCAATTTAATCTTATCCCGCGTTTCAATATGGACGGCCTCGGAATGACCATAAAATACCGGCACACGCACGCAGGTCGGGTTCACCATGATGCCGGGGTCAGCAAAGATTTTTTGCGTCTCCCAGACCATTTTCATTTCTTCGCGGGTGTAGCCATTCTCTTGAAAAACATCAATTTGCGGCAACACATTAAAAGCAATTTGATGCGGGTAAACGTTCGTCTCAGCAGGCTGACCGTTGAGTAAGCGCGCCGTTTGGCCAGCTAGCTCCTCAATACCTTCTTTCCCTGTGCCCGAAACAGCTTGATAGGTCGCTACATTAATTCGCTCAATGCCTACCGCGTCGTAAATGGGCTTCAGTGCAACTAACATCTGAATGGTAGAGCAATTCGGATTAGCAATTAGGTTACGGTTGGCATAATCAGCAATAGCTTCGGGATTAACTTCGGGGACAACTAACGGAACATCAGGCTCATTGCGAAAATGTGATGTATTGTCGATCACAACACAACCTGCAGCTCCAGCCTTAGGTGCATATTCAGCCGAAATTGAACCGCCAGCAGAGAACAGGCCTAGCTGCACTTTGGAGAAATCAAACTCCGCTAGGTTCTGAATGGTTACTTGCTTACCATTAAATTGAATGCGCTTACCTGCCGAGCGCTCGCTCGCCAATGGATACAAAGTACCCACAGGAAATTTTCGTTGCTGCAATATTTCAATAATTGCTTCGCCAACTGCACCGGTCGCTCCGACCACTGCGACATCATAAGTTCTAGACATTAAAAATCTCTCTGCTGTATGCATGCTCACCCAGTTGACGACCTAGACTCAAGGCCGGGCTGTGGTGGCGGGTAAATTAGAAAACACGACTAATTAATGTGAAAGCTCTATCAGCTAAACAACCAAGGCATACGAATTCGGTGCTGCTCTTCAAATGCCGTAATCGAAGGCGCATCTTCTAACGTCAATGCAATGTCATCCAAGCCATTGAGTAAGCAATGCTTACGAAAGGAGTCAACCTCAAACGAGATAGTGCTGCCATCCGGAAGTGACACGACCTGCTGCTCCAAATCAATAGACAAAGCAAAACCCGCCTGAGCATTAACTGCTGCAAACAATTGATCTACTTGCTCCTCCGGCAGCTCAATTGGCAAGATGCCATTTTTAAAGCAATTATTGAAAAATATATCGGCAAAACTCGGAGCTAGCAAACAGCGAAATCCGTAATCCTCGAGCGCCCACGGCGCATGCTCGCGGCTAGAACCACAACCAAAATTTTGGCGCGATAGCAAAACACTGCCCTCACTGTAGTCTGCCTGATTCAACACGAAATCGTCATTCAAAGGTCGATTAGCGCAATCCATATCAGGCTCGCCTTTATCGAGATAACGCAACTCATCAAACAAATAAGGACCAAAGCCCGTTCGCTTAATTGATTTGAGAAACTGCTTCGGTATGATCATGTCGGTATCAACATTAGCGCGATCAAGCGGCACAACAATACCTGTATGTGTAGTAAATGCTTTCATGTTTAGGCTTCTCCCATTTCGCGAATATCAACAAATCTACCGGCAATCGCAGCAGCCGCCGCCATTGCCGGACTAACCAAGTGAGACCGACCGCCAAACCCTTGGCGCCCCTCAAAATTTCGGTTAGATGTTGAAGCACAATGTTCACCAGGCTCGAGGCGATCTGCATTCATTGCCAAACACATCGAACATCCCGGCTCACGCCATTCAAAACCGGCCGCAACGAAGATCTTATCCAGACCCTCAGATTCTGCCTGCTCTTGCACCAATCCTGAACCCGGTACAACCATAGCTAAAGTAATATTACTCGCAACCGTATGACCCTCAACAACCTCTGCAGCCGCCCGTAAATCTTCGATACGAGAATTCGTACACGACCCAATAAACACTTTATTCACGGGAATATTTTTAATGGGTTGCCCACCTTCAAGCCCCATATATTCGAGCGCCCTCTCAAGCGAATTGCGTCGCGTGGGATCGCTTTCATTAGCAGGCTCGGGAATTCTGTCAGTAATTGCACCAACGAGTTCGGGCGACGAACCCCACGTCACCTGCGGTGCAATGTCTTCAGCTTTTATAACAACGACTTTATCGAATACCGCGTCGTCGTCACTGACACATTCGCGCCATGCTTCAACCGCCTGATCCCATAGCTCACCCGTAGGCGACATGGGTCGACCTTGACAGTAGTCAATCGTTTTTTGATCGACCGCAATCATGCCAGCACGGGCTCCCGCTTCAATTGCCATATTACAAACGGTCATACGCCCCTCGACAGAGAGGGCTTTAATAGCATCGCCACCGAATTCCAATGCGTAACCGGTCCCACCGGCTGTACCGATTTCACCGATGATCGCTAAGATCATATCTTTAGCTGTTACACCGCGGCGCAATTCACCATCGACCCGCACCAGCATATTTTTCATCTTGCGAGCCAACAGGCACTGCGTCGCCATTACATGCTCAACCTCAGAAGTACCGATTCCGTGCGCCAGCGCCCCTAGAGCACCGTGGGTAGAAGTATGGGAGTCACCGCAAACAATGGTCATGCCTGGCAGTGTTGCACCCTGCTCGGGGCCTACCACATGTACAATCCCCTGCCTACGATCATCAATCTTAAATTCAGTAATACCCAGCTCGTCGCAGTTATCGTCAAGCGTTTTGATTTGCACGCGCGAGACCTGATCGGCAATGCCTGCAAGCCCTGCACTGCGCTCCTTGCTTGTGGTGGGCACGTTATGATCCGGCATGGCGATATTAGAGGCCACTCGCCACGGCTTACGTCCGGCTATTCGCAGCCCTTCAAATGCCTGCGGGGACGTAACTTCGTGAATGAGTTGCCGATCGATGTATATAAGCGCGGTGCCGTCATCACGCTGCGAAACCAAATGTTGATCCCACAACTTATCGTAAAGTGTCTTACCTGCCATAAGGGAGCCCCTGAGTGTTACCCATTAAAAAATAAACCGCGATCGACTTTCGCTAAAGCCAATAGCTCAAACTGTTGAAAGGATAGCGAAAAAGTATGGATAAATAAAATTCATTATACTTATAATACGCATTCCTGATGGGAATGGTTAGCCTATACTGAAGCCGCGCAAAACAAGCCGCACCCAAGATCCACCAATACGAGGATTTTCCACCATGCAATCACTAGACACCGAAGCATTGAGAGCCTTTATCATTGTGGCGAACAGCGGCTCATTCTCCATAGCCGCGTCGCAACTCGGGCTTACCCAGCCGGCTGTCAGTAAGCGGATCGCCCAACTTGAAAGCCAGCTAGGCACAAAGATACTCGATCGAGTAAGCAAAAAGGTAGCGCTTAATGAAGCCGGCCGGACACTGCTACCCAAAGCTCGGAGCGCCCTGCAACAGCTTGATGAAGCCTATCAAGCAGTGATAGAACTTGAGGGCAACATTGCCGGAACGCTGTCGATCGCCTTCAGTCACCACATCGGCTTACACCGGCTCCCCCCCTTCCTAAAGCAATTTTTTGCGAGCCAACCACAAGTGCACCTTGACATTGAATTTGTCGACTCAGAGCAAGCCTACAACCGCCTAAGAGAAGGCAGTAGCGAACTTGCGTTAATCACCTTGGCCCCCGAGCCGCAGAGAGACATGCACGCAACGGCTCTATGGGCCGACCCATTGGTATTCGTCTGCAGCCCCGACCATCAACTACATTTGCGCGATCATGTTTCACTCGAAGAACTCTCCCAGCTCGATGCTATTTTGCCAGCGGCCAATACCTATACAGGCCAGATCGTAAGCACTGCTTTTGCCAACCAAGGGCTTAAACTGGGAGCAACCATGACAACCAACTACTTAGAAACGATAAAAATGATGGTGTCTATTGGACTCGGCTGGAGCGTTCTACCACGCACAATGACCGAGGGCCTTGAGATAATCCATGTGCCCGACGTTTATCTAGAGCGATCACTCGGCATCATTGAACACAGTGGACGTAAACTATCGAACGCCGCAAACGCCTTTAAGACGTTGCTAAGAGCGCAACCGACTTAGGCGTAGCTATGCGTGACGGCTAGAGTAGGAAACGCCAAAGCCACCCTCATCAGAAAAAACTATTGGTCAAGTGAGCCTACGTTTGCATGATAGATTTTTTTCACATCATCATAAGCAGATTGATGCGCTTCAGTTAAGTAAGGCATCAGCATACTTAACATCTGAAAAACGCCGCGATGTAAAACAACGGTTTCAGACAAGCTAACGGCTCTACTTTTTGAATAATTGAGCCAGTGCGTTTGCAAAAGTACAATGTTTTCGCTAACCATGCCAATTTCATCATCACCCATAGCAAGCACGCCAGCCTCTCGCAGATCGGTTAGTAGCGCCACCGCCGTACGGAATTTTCGAGCAAGCAAGCGCCTAAAACGCGGCACCAATTCTGGAGCTCGATGCAAAATGTCATGCTGATTTTCATAAAAGAAACGAAACGCATAGATTCGCTCAAACAGCACATATAGATATACCCAGCGATCCTCAATAGTCAATGACTCTAACGAGGCGTTTAATATGTCGACCAGCTCAAACTCAAACTGACCATATAGCTCAGTGATAAT
>JGI20153J14295_10000145_pt1 | contig 56906 bp, 39 predicted proteins | sample COG_03_FD_14295 | JGI IMG/M metagenome (IMG submission 14295) | reverse complement strand
GAGAAAAAAGTAGTTGCTGCAAAAGTAGCCAAAGAAAAAGCGGCATATATCTTCAAGATAAATGATCGTGTGCGTGTTGTTGGCTCAAATACTATTGGAACCATTGATAAAATTGAAAAGAAAAAAGTGGAAATTAACTATGGTTTTTTTACCACAAAAACAACAATTGATAAATTGGAGTTTGTAGAAAAAGCAAAAAAATAAGTGATGAGAAATTCACCTCAGAATGTTGTGCTTTAAAACGCAATCATTAAAATGGACTTCAAATAATATACAGTACCCTAGCAACTACTCATTTAAAAAAACATTATACTCAAGCGTAAGAAGATCTACTTTTAAATGGGCTGTTGTCGTATCTTTTTTCCACAGAATATCTATTTTGCTATCAGAGCTATCATTAATCGTTACGCTTCCTAAAAACGCCTTTGAAGTGTTTCTTAATCGGATTAAATCTAACTGCTTACAGACAATTTCTGTTTGCAATCCGTCCTCAATATCTTTTAGAGAAAGTGTGGTTCTGTTGATTTCCTTATGTCCGCCTTCTCCTCCTTTATCTGCCGCTTCATAATCATTTTTTCCAGCAAAAATATCTAAATACCAGATTTGTGGTATTCCAGGCATAAATAATTGAATGGCTCTTGCTAAGAGTAATTTTTTTTCATCCTCACCCAAAGCACTAAAAAAGGTAGCGTTTACTTGATAATAGGAAATCTTTTTCCCTGAAGAATCATATAAGTTTTTTACACGACCACCACGTGCTAAAATGGTCTCCATGATTTCTTCAATTTCAGCATCTTCAAGCAGTCCTTTGTTATAAATATTGTTGACTTCTTTTCCTTTTAAATCTAATACAGGAATTCCATCATGACAGCCTAGCATATTTACTGTTTTATATCCTTTGCTAACAATTTCTTTTGCCCAACGTATCAATGCACTACTGTTTGCTTTTTCTAAGGTATGAATGACTAAACCAGGTAAGAAAAAATCATAGATATAATAGCCTTTCTCTGCGACTTCGTCATGCAAGTGCAATCCATATTCGGCATGAATTTCAGGCAAAAGCATTAAATCATTTTTCTTTGCAATTTTCTTGATGCGCTCAAGATATTCCCAGGTTCCTGGTTTGTTGAAAAAATTTGTTTTACCAATCTCTTTATGCAAATAAGCAAAGGCATCGAGGCGTAATATTTTACCTCCGAAATCACTTACTTTTTGCAATGTTTCTCCATAAAAATCCCAAACCAATTCAGAATTTCCATTCACGTCCATTTGCCCTAAATAAGTATTGTTCTTTTGAACCACTTTCATGATCTCGGGTTTCATCGAAGTACAATCTGCAAAATCTAAGGCATCTAAATCTTCTTTGTTTTGAATTGCCATATTGATTTTCTCACAAATCAACTTTGCTTTTGCCAATGAAAGCCCTTCGATGTCTTTTAATGCGTCAACTTGTATCGTATTTTGAGTGATTTTTTGATAAAAAGTATTCCAATAAGGTATCTCTTTTCCATTAGAAAAAGGAACTTTTAAAATAGGTAGTCCTGACTTTCTCATGAATAATTTATTGAGAAATAAAGGGTTTGGAATCACAACTCCATCTGCATTCTTTTTTCCTGTACCCATCCAAAAGGTATTCCAATTGATGAAAAAATCTTTGTATTTTGATTGTGCACCGTGTTTTAATAAATCTTTAAATTGAGGAGATGCTACAGATAAATGGTTTAAAACAATATCAAACTTCAATTGAATATTTAAGGCTGAAAGCGCTTTTAAATCTTCTTTTGAAACGAGTGCTTCATTTAAATTGTAGTCGATGATGGAGAAACCTCTATCAAGATCGCTATTAAAAAAAGTAGGTAATACATAAAACAAGGAAAAAACATCTTTGAATTCCGGCTTTTGAAGCATAGTAACAATGTCACTTAAATTAGCACCAATACTGTCTGGGTAGGCATTTAGCATTACTCCCTTTGAAATAGGTGTCGTAGAAGTCATATTCATAATTTAAAGACTAAAGTAGTTTGGATAAAATATTGATGTTATCTGGAAGCCTTCCTACATTTTGAAGTTTTAAAGCCGCCAATTTTAATGCTACATCTAAACAAGCTCGCATTGATTTTTTCTGTGTATATGCGAATAGAAATCCTGACCAAAAAGCGTCCCCAGCCCCTGTTGAATCCATTACCTTTTCAATTTTAATGGCTGGTAATTCAATAATTGCTTCTTCTTTTTGTGACAATTTCACGCCTTTACTTCCAAGTGTTAAACAGACAGTATCCACTCCTTCTTCGTGAAAAAAGTTAAAAATTTCTTCATGTGGTAGGTGTGCATCGAAAAGACGAAACATATCATCTTCACTAATTTTTACTAATGGATTGAACTTGCAATAAGTCTTAATTACTTCTAAAGCCTTTGTTTTAGAACTCCAAATTTTAGACGAATAATTATAATCAATACTCAATTTACATCCTATATTAAAAGCTTCTTCGGCCTTCTTTAAAATTGTAGATTGAGCAGGTTCTTTGCTTAAAGCAAAACTGGTTGTATGAAATATACGAGTTCTTTGTAAAAGTTCGGTAGGTATTTGACTTTCTGAAATAATAGAATCCGCTTCTCTAAAAGGAATAAATTCCGGGGTACTTTCAGATCTTGAAACAAAGATTACACTCGTTGGCTTATTGGCGATGGTACTTACATAATTTGTACGAACCCCTTCTCCTTCCAATCTATTAAAAATATACTCTCCAAAACCATCATCCCCCACTGTAGCTACAATGGTTGAATTCAACCCTAATCGAGCGACATTCATTGCTAGATTTGTAGGAGAACCTCCTAAATATCTGTGATAATCTCTTGTGTTATTAATTTGCGTTTCTGCTTGATGACCAATGAAATCTATAAGAACTTCACCAACACATAAAACATCAATTATAGTCTCCAATATGTTATGTACGTTTTAGTTGTAATTTCCATAAATTTACAAAGCAAATTTTACGATTTGTACAAAATGAAACGAAAACATATTTTATTTTAACGAAAACGTTTTAGTAAATATTTTTTTCAGCTAAAATGACCTCTTATTCACTTTTCTATATAAAACACTTGCAATCAACAAGGCCAAAAAAGTAAGTAATAACAAGACGAAAAAGCTCAATTTTAAATGGTACTTGTTGGACAGGTATCCTAAAACTACGGGGCCTAGTAGAAAACCGACAAAACCAAAACCTGAAACAATTGAAATACCAACAGAGGCCTTGATTCCTTTTGTTGTACCAGCGATTCTAAAAACTTCTGGAATAATAACAGACAAGCCTAAACCAAGTATTCCAAATCCTAAAACGGCACTAAAAGGATGCCCTATTAAAATACATACATATCCCAAAATGGCGAATATACAACCTAATAAAATAATTTTTATGGACCCTATTTTGGCACTGATACCATCTCCCAAAAAGCGTCCAATTGTCATCATTAGTGAGAAAAAAATGAAGCCGATTCCCGCAAGATATTCTTGCGTAATTTTGACAACTTCAATTAGGTATAAGCTACTCCAATGCTCAATTGCTCCTTCACTACCCATAATCACAAAACCAATAAAAGCAATACTTATCAATGGTTTTATTTTTTTTAAAGTGTAGCTTTTTTTCTTAACTGAAGAAGGTTCTTCAGATATTAAAAAATACTGTTTAACAAAACCGATATTCATACCGATAATCAACACCGAAATAGCAATCATATGAGATACTGGCAGCTGAAAAAAAGGCATAAAAATAGTTCCTAAAGTGGCTCCTAAGACACCTCCTAAACTAAAAAAACCATGTGCTGCAGACATAATATTTACCCCCTCTTTTTTTTCTATTTCAGAAACTAAAGCATTCATTGCAATGTCTGTGATTCCTGAAAAAATTCCAACAATAAATAAGGAAATACATAAAGATTTATAATTGGGCATTCCAACAGGAAATATAAATGCAATAGCAAAGGATACAATCGCAAAAAAAGTCAAACGCCCCAATCCCAATTTTTTACTTAAATAAGGCACAAAAGGAAGAAAGGTTAAAACACCTAATGCCAAACAGAAGAGAGCAACTCCAATTTGCCCATCATTTAAAGATAGTTTGTTTTTTACATATGGAATGTATAAAACCCAAGTTCCTACAATAAAATTTAGAGAACTAAATATCCAAACAACTGAAAAGTATTTGATATTCGTTAAAATTAATTTTAATGAATTCATAGCTTACTAAGTATACTATTGAATTATTTTATGAGATAATATTGCCATGGCTTTAAAGTTATTTTTTTTGTATCAAAAACAACATTTTCTTGTTTGATAAGATCAAGATAACTCCCTTTTAAATCAATTGTAAAAGTTTGAGTTTTATTGGATAAGTTTCCAATAAAATAAACCGCATCATTCTCTTTACCTCTTTTAAAAGTTAATACATTTTCATTTTCGGTTTGTAAACGTTCGTAATTTGTTGCATTTTTTCCGCCATTAAGAGCAATTGTATTATTTTTTAGAGACCCTAGTTTCTCTAACAAGTTCCATGTATTTCCTTTAATTTTAGGAATACTATCTTTTTCAAAAAACTTTAAACGATGATTTAAATCGTATTCTTGTCCGCTATAAATTAGAGGCATTCCAGGCATTGCGTACACTAATACTGTAAAAACTTCACTAGCATCACCCATACGTTCTTTTATCGTTCCATTCCAAGAGTTTTCATCATGATTTGTTACAAAATTCATATTAAAATCTGATGCCTCCAAAAGTTCTTCTTGCTTTTTCATATAAACATCAAAATCTGTAACATTTGCCTCTCCTTTAGCAATTTTATTTAATATATGATGTCCTTCCCATGCATATTGCATATCAAATCCGTTTCTAAAAAGCTCGTGTTGTTCTGCTTCAGCAAGCATAAATAAGGGCTTTATTTTTCTTAACTCTGTAATTGCTTTATTAAAAAATAGTGGAGGAACTTTGTGTGCAACATCCATTCTATACCCATCAATATTAAAATTTTCTACCCAATATTTTAAATCATTAATCATTGCATTTTGCATTTCTTTATTCTCATGATTAAGATCAGCTACATCTGTCCATCCCCAAGACTTTCCTGTATCTGGATTTATCGGATCAATAATTTCCCCTTTTTCATTTTGAGTATACCAGTTTGGATGCGCACTTATCCATGGATGATCCCAACCTGTGTGGTTTGGAACCCAATCTACTATTACATAAATACCATTATCATGTGCTGTATTTACTAAATTTTTAAAGTCGTCTTTATCTCCAAATTCTGGATTGATCGCTTTATAATCTGAAACCGAATAATAACTTCCTAAATACTTTTTTCTTTCAGTTTCATCTTTTATATCACTTGTAAAAGAACCATCTGTCGCCTTTCTTTTAACTTCTGAGATCGGATTAATAGGCATTAACCAAATTATTTTAACGCCTAGGTTTTTAAGTTTTGGAATGTCTTTTGTGAAAGCTTTAAAAGTTCCTTCAGAAGAATATTGTCTAATATTCGCTTCATAAATTACTGCATTTTCTAATATGCTATCAGAAATTTGGACGAACGCTTTTGGTTTTTCAAGGTTAGGTTCATTAGTCTTCTTTTTACAAGAAAATAACAATAAACCTACAAATACAACTAGGATTTTAACTTTCATAATTTTGTGTTTTAGTAAATATTTCTTCTGGTGTTATTAATTGATTTAAATATGTAATATTAGTTTTTGATAGTAATGATAATCCATATTGATACGATGCATTCATCCAACCAAAACCTTCTTGGGTAATGTATTCGAAGTTTGTACCAACGTTTCCATATTCTGAAAATACTTTATGCGTTGCGACGGCAACATCATATTTTTCTGGAATTGTACCGTTATAATCAACAGCATTTTTAGTAATCATATACAGCCAACGATAAATTAGCTCTTGGGTTTCTTCTTGAAAATCATAGTTAAGCAAACCTTTCCAAATTAGCATTTGATGTGGAGCCCAACCATTAGGATAATCCCATTGACGTGCAGGCCTTTCATTAGAAATTAAGCCTCTACTTTCTTTTGTACTTCCAGCAATTCCTCCTTTTTCTAATAACAAAGGGATTGCATTTTTAACAATGTTTTGTGCCTGTTCTTTAGTTGCCATTTTACTCCATAAAGGTGCAAAAGTTGTTGCTGCAATAAATTTTGATTGTTTTTTTGTGATGAAATTATAATCATAATAAAGTCCATCACTTTTATTCCATAAGAACTGATCTACTTTATTCTTTCGGATAGTTGCCTTCTCTAGAAAATAAGTACTTGTGTATTTTTTAGAATTTATGAGGATACTACCATTAAATTCTTCGTTAATTAATTTAGCAAAATCTGTTTCATATTTATACAAAAACGCATTTAGTTCTACTAAATTTAAATCGGCACAATTGCCTTCAATTCTGTAAGAGGTATCGTGTCCAGATTCACGAACACTTCGATCATTTAAAAAATACTCGTCTAATTCTGAATTACTAAGTTCATTAGACTGATATTGACTAATATATTCTGAAATACTACAATTTAAAGCTTCTGCAAGTGGTTTTATGATCCAATCGAAATGTCCAGCCTCACATTCTGGAGGTATACCAATACCATCAGCTAAAAAACGATTTAATCCGTTTTTAGTTAAGCGTTTTCCATTAACCATCCAAACAGTTTCATACTCTTTTATAGCTGTTTTTAAATGAGATTTTAGCCAAATTTTATCTTTGGTTATTTCAAAAACTTCACAAATTAAACTGGTATAAAAAGGGGGTTGTGTTCTTGTTAAATAATAAGATCTATTAGCATTTAAAATTTTTCCATAATGCTCAATTTCATATTGAAAATGATCTGCTGCTGCTTTTGCTAAATCAATCTTACCATCTATTATTAACCCAATAGATTGAAAATAGCTATCCCAACCATACATTTCATTAAATCTCCCTCCAGGAACCACGAAAGGAATTCCATTAATTTTACCATTTTTTTCTTCTAATTTCAATGATAAAATCCCTGGTTTCGAGTTGATACTTTTTACAAACTTTGAAGTTATTTTTTCAGGAAGTTTAATCGCTTCAATAGGAAAACCTGTTTCTAATTTTTTGTAGTAATTATAAGCAATCTCATCTTTATAAGGGACATAAACTCTTAATTTGTTAGATATTAACGTCTCGTTTTTAGAGTCGTTTATAAGGTTTTCTATTCCTTTTTCATCAAGAGTTCTTGTTAATCCGCTCCAAAAAAAATCTTTTATCATTCTTGAAACCCTATCAACAGGTAATTCTTCTATATGATTTATAGGTATTTTTGCAATTGTTTTTCCTTCGTTTTTTGCAATAACTAATTCTTGTAATAAATTTGAAAGATGATAAGTGCCTTTTACAATATAATCGTCTCCGATGTCGATGGAATTGTAAATACTTTAGATCCTTTATCTTCGATGGTTATTTTTTTATCGCCATCTGTGTCTTCCTGTATTAATAACTTTTCAAGAGTTTTTTTAATATTTAAATGAAAGAAAATCATGCAGAAACTTCTTGTTTTTTAGACATTCTATCAATAAGTAGCACAAAAACAATTAGTAAACTCATCGGAATTAACAAAAAGTAAAATGCATTTGCTCCGCCAATACTTTCAAATAATTCACCTATAACTCTTGAACCAATTGTGCCTCCTAAAGCAGAAAAAATTATGATTAAACCAGACATTGGTGAATGTAAACTTTTTGGTAATGAACTTAAAACTGTTGAATTTAAAAGCGGATAAATTGGAGCAATAAATAAGCCAATTAAAGGTAAGATAAATCCAAGAACAGGAACATCAGTAGTGTTTTCAATTATTGTTAATGTTTCAATATTTTCACTTAACTGCGGCAACACACCTAATAAAATACCACCAGAAATAACGATACAGATTATTACGAGATATACCCATGACATTCTCTTAGTTAGAAAACCAGCTATAAATCTACCAAGCGCTAAAGACAAGGCAAATATAACTGCCATTTGTACGCTTAGATTTTCAGAAAACAAAAAGATTTTTTCGTTAAACCTTGGTAGCCACGTCATAATTCCTTGCTCTATCATTACAAACAAAAATGCCGATATAATAAAAACCAAAACGAGCGGCACAATAATTAATTTAACAGACTGTATTAGATCTTCCTTTAAAGTTGAAGCAGAAGATTCTACTTGATATTCAACCTTAGAAAAAAGCAAAAAAACAAAAGAAATAGCGATCAGTACACACAATACATAATAAACGTTCAACCAGGAGTTTACATCGTCAGAATAAAACGCTGGAAATAATATGTATGCGAATGCGATACCAACCATAAAAAAACCTTCAATAGAACTCATTAAAGCAGCATGTTCTTTTTTAGAATTGGTAATAATTCCTATTAGAGAATAAACAGATAGTTTAATAAGTGCAAAACTTACACCAATACTTAAAAACAGTATTTTGGTATAAAGAAAAGCATTCCCAAAAACCATTTGTAAGCAACCAAAAAATACAATTGCTAAACCTACTAACATTCCTTTTTTGTAACCAAAACGAGGTAAGAATGAGGCAATAAAGAAAGAAACTATTGCAATAGGCAAATCTTTAAATGCCTCCAAAACAGAAGCTTGAGATTCAGTTACAAAATATACATTAATTGATTTAGAAATTACAATTCCGACACTATTTAAAAGGATTGCAAAAACAAAGTAATTAAGGTAAAGCGAAATTTTAATGCCTATATTTTTCATATAAAGTAAATTAGTCTTCAATTACTGATTTACGCTCATTTAAACGAAACGCTAAAATGGCTGCTAAAGCAAAAAATACACCAGCAAACAACATTGCATTTATAGCATTTCCACCAAGTAAGTATTTATAAATTGGTCCAAAAGTTAAGGTTTGAATAAACATTGGAATTACAATCATCATATTTAAAATGCCCATATAGACACCTCTTTTATCTTGAGGTACAATTTTAGAAACCATTGTGTAAGGAATTCCCATCATCGCTGCCCAACCAATTCCAAATAAAATCATTGGTGCCAATACTAACATTGGATCAGAAATATAAGGAATGGCAAACAACGCGATTGCAGTTCCAATTAAACTAAATGCATATATTTTTTTTCCTCCAAAACGCAATGTTAATGGCACTAATGCCAATGCAACCACCATTGTAACAATATTATACGTTAAACTCATTTTAGCTGCTTGTGAAGCTGCTTCTGAAGTAGAAAAACCTAATGTTAATTTGAATAATGGAGTTGTAAATTGCCAATAAATAAAGAGCGCATACCACTGAAAAAGATAAACAGCACCAATTCTCCACATAAAGTTTGGCATTTTTTTAATGGCTTCTGCAATTTCTGAAAATGGTTGAGATATTCGTTGACTTAAAGATAAACTCTTAATTGCATTAATTTCGACAAGTTCTTCCTCTGAAGGTGGAATTTCAGGGGTTTTAAAAACCGACCATAAAATGGTAGTTAATGATAAAAATGCTCCAATATAAAAGGAGTAATACAACCACTGAGGTATCGTTGCTGCCACATCAACTGATTCTCCTCCAAACCAATATTGAAATAAAACAATAGAACCGTTTGCTAACAAGATACCAGCACCAACAAATAAACTTTGCATTTGAAAACCTAGACTTAATTGCTTTTCTGGTAATTTATCACCTACAAAAGCTCTATAAGGTTCCATAGCCATATTGTTTCCAACATCTAAAATCCATAGTAAACCAACGGCAAACCATAGTACAGGACTGTGTGGAAATACAAACAAGCACAAACTACCCAACAACGCACCTATTAAAAAATACGGTTTTCTTCTTCCCCAACGAGAAGACCATGTTTTATCTGACATTGCACCAATTATGGGTTGTACAAGTAATCCAGTTACTGGACCTGCAATATTCAAAATGGGTAACATTTCTTCTGGAGCTCCTAGATATAAGAAAATTGGATTAATAGCAGTTTGCTGTAATCCAAAACTATATTGAATTCCTAAGAATCCAACATTCATATTAAAAATTTGCCAAAAGGTCAAACTGGGTTTCTTTAGTTTCATGGTTATGTCTGTGTTAGTTTTTGTATTTGTTTGTTGATTTAGTTTATTAGTTCACAAATTATGGCTTGGAAGGGTTGTAAGGTAATTTGTCCCTCTTTAGCATCCAACCTATCATAATTATTAATCAAAAGAGTTCCCGTATTTGTGGTTTCCTCCAATGTGATTGATGCTTGTTTTTTTGAAAAATTCAAGAGTACAAGCACCTGCTGTTCGTCTAAAGTTCTGGTATATGCATAAATTTCAGAATGACTTTCTTGTAGTATTTGATATTGACCATAAACTAAAACTGGATTGTCTTTTCGAAGTTTCACCATCTTTCGAAAATGGTTTAAAATACTTTTAGGGTCTTTATTTTGAGCTACAACATTAATTGTTTGATGATTATCATTTACTTTTTTCCATGGTTTCCCTTCTGTAAAACCTCCGTTTTTAGTAGAATCCCATTGCATTGGTGTACGTGCATTTTCACGAGAATTGAAATTCAATTTCTTCATAAATTGATCCATATCCTCTCCTTCTGCTTTTGCTCTATTATAATCGCCAATCGCGGAAACATCTACATACTCTTCTATTTTTGGCATGTCTATATTGGTCATTCCCAATTCATCTCCATAATAGGTATAAGGTGTTCCCCTCATGCTCAACAAAAAGGTATTCAACATTTGTGCAGACGGAGTTCTGAAGGCCGCATCGGTATTCCCATATCGATCTATAAGTCGCGCAACATCATGGTTTGAAAGATAAATAGCTAACCAACCATTGTTTTTAAAAGCAGTATCCCATTTTGTGAAAACAGCTTTAAATTCAGAAAGTTGGTACCCTTCTAAATCTTTTGAAATATCTCTGCAATCAAAATGATAGGCCACTTGCAACTCATTTCTATCTGCATCCACTAAATCATGAGCATCTTTAAATGAGGTGCCAGCTCCTTCTGCTACCGCAAATAAGTCATAAGGCTCAATCACCTCAGTGTACATTTCTTTCAGATAATCATGCAATTGTGGTCGCATACCGTACCACTTGTCATATTCTTTCTCGTGTCCTTTTGGCCATTCTGGAAAGGTGGTATCTTTACTTGCATACTGAAAAGCATCCATTCGAAAACCATCAACTCCTTTCTCTGCCCAAAACTTCATAATAGCATAAATTTCTTGTCTTACTTTTGGATTTTCCCAATTCAAATCGGGTTGTTCTTTGGCAAAATAATGCAAATAATAAGCATTTGTTTGTTGATCGAATTGCCAAGCTCCCTCAGGATCAAAAATACTGTCTCTAAATGGTGGAGTTCCTTTTTCTGCAGGCCACCAATGGTAATAATCGCGATACGGATTGTCTCGAGAACTTCGCGATTGCTGAAACCATGGATGCTCATTACTACTATGATTTACAACTACATCTAATACAAATTTAATTCCTCTACAATGAAGACCATCAAGCATTTCTTGAAAATCTTCCATTGTTCCATATCTTGGGTGAATGGCTGTATAATTACTTACATCATATCCATTGTCTACCAATGGAGAACCAAAAAAAGGATTCATCCAAACCATAGTAATTCCTAAACTTTCGAGGTAGTCGAGTTTTTGAATAACCCCCTGAAAATCACCAAAACCATCACCTGTTGTATCCTTAAAACTCTGAGGATAAATTTGGTATAAAACACCTTCTTTCCACCATGCTTTCGCATCTTTTTCTAAAATTACTGGTGTATCATTTCTATCGTTGGGCTTCATACTCTTATTGATAAAACACTTTAATATTGTTAATTAACTTCTTTGTTGGTGTCGATTTTATCAACGATAAAATGACCTAAATTTTTCCCTTGTTCCAATCCATTATCGACAGCTGCTCTATAATGAATTCCACCATACATTCTACTAATTGCGGCTTCACTTGAGGCATCGTAAAAAGAACTAAAACTACGTATCGGCAACCCAAATTGTAATTCTGTATCGTCATCAAAAGCAAAATTATCTCCAAAGAGGGCTGTTAAAACAACAGAGGCAGCACCTGAAACCACAGAATGACCACTTGTATACTCTGGGAAAGGAGGTGTTTGTAAAATAGGCAACCAATCTGCATCAATATTTTGATTAATTAACGTCTCTGGACGAATTAAATTTGTCCTGTATTTTTCATCCCAACAACTAATAAAAGCATCAGCAATTGCTAATGATGTTTTGGTATAAGCATTTACGGTTTGCATTAAATTTGCATTCGCTTTCTTGGCGGCTATTTTCACAATTCCAATCCAGTGTGCTCCTGGAGTTATTTTCTTAGTAGCAAACATAAAATGCCCTCTGGTTACAGAAACATAAGGGTTACAATCCCAAAATTGTGCAATGGCAACTTCTTCAGAATGGTCTCCTTTCTTAGTAATGTTTTCACTAATAGTGTATACTTCTAACAATTCTTTGTAAAACTGTGATCCTTTTTCTAATGAAAATTCTGGGTGAGGTAATGGCTTAAACTGGTCTGCAGATTGTAATAAAAAAGGTCTAATTTTATTCCAGTGAGGCTCAATCGCATCCATATATGCAGGAGGTGTTGGTTGCCATCTTGATGCGTCGTCTGTGTCTACTGTATATTTAGGCATCGTTCGCGTTTGATTATAATTGTCTGCATCCATCCACTTTTTAATATGTGAAACCACTTTTAAAGCATAGGTTTTAGAGGCTAAAAATTCTTGTTCGTTGGTATTTTGCCATTTTTGGTACAAACTATCTTTTAAAACATCTAGTTTCTCTTCAGAAAAGATCAATATTTTACTCACCTCCATGTGGGCAATTAAAGCCGCTACGTTTGCATTTATCTTTTTATTGTCATCCATTTTCGGCATGAAATTCAAACCATTTACGGTATGAACTAAAGAGGCATACGTGGTATCTTTTTGCACCAGTATCTCATAAGCGGCAACGTTAGGATATGCAAAAATTCGACTTGCAACAGGAGGTGAAAAAATATCATGAATCATAATATTTGTTACCTTATCTACTGAAGCATGATAGGTATCGGGACTAATTATAATAGGTGTTGATGGTTTCTGACATTGTGTCAAAACACCAATTAAAGCGACAAAAAAGAGTCGCTTTGTGAAACTATAAATCGAATTCTTCATCTTTTTATTTTTTTATATTTAAAATATATGATTTTCCATTATTAGAGAGCACTAAGTACTCTTGTTCGTTTAATTTCATAATTTTTCTTCCCAGAAAATCTTTTGGCAATTGCAATGATTTTTTTGAGGTAATTCCCGTTTCAGAAAAATGTAAAACACCTCCAGAATTGGACATACTGTTTCCCAGTTCAGTTACAAATCCATCATAATTTCCTGTGTAAAATATATCATTCCCTGTTACATGAATGTCTTCTATTGTACTTAATTGTGCTTCTTTCGGAGAGATATTGGTGAAAAACCATTCGCACTATTTACATATAGCATGGAACGCAGTTCGTAAATATATTTAATTTCTAAAATCGATTTTTCATCTTTTAATTTTAGATCTTCTATAGTTTGTACTTCTGAAAAAGCAGCGTATTTTAAAAATTGCTTTTTTAACTTTGGAATTTGTTGCACCAATTTATCTTTGGATGCAAATGGAACATCGATACCAAAATAGTTGTAAAAGATCAATTGATCCAATTGTTTGTTTCCATCAAAGTCATCTAAATAAATTTTTACTGGATTTTTCTCAGAAGCTTTCCACTTGAAATTAGTTCCTGTATTTCCTCCAAAAATATCTAACAATCCATCCTTATTAATATCGTTTATTTCCAAAACATTCCACATTCCATGGGTTTTATCTAAGCCTAGTTTTTTCGTTTGGTTTTCGAACTGTCCTTCTTTTGTATATGAATAAACAGTAATCGGCATCCAATCTCCAGCAAGGATTAGTTCGACTTGTCCATCATTTTCTAAATCGGCCCATTTGCTATCGGTGATCATTCCAAAACGTTTTTTTGCTGCAATTTCAAAATTGTTATTACCTGTATTCTTAAGTATAAAGCTAAACGGTGTTAAACCATAGGCTTCAGGAATGGATCGATTTCCAATAAATAAATCTTGAAACCCATCTTTATTAAAATCAAAAGAAGAAACGCTACCTCCATTGGTTGCTAATAATCTTGCTTCTAGTTTTGTGAAATTTCCTTTACCGTCATTCAAATAAACACGGTCTTCTAACATTGAGTGGCCTTCTTTGAAGTCATTTCCACCACTGAGTGCATAGATGTCTAAATCAGCATCGTTATCAATATCAAAAGCAATGGCGTCTACATCTTCGTACATTTTATCAAGTTTAAATACTGGCGTATTTATTGGTGTATATTTTCCCTGTTTTGTTTGAAAATACAATACAGGTTCTTGGTTTCTGGCACCTCCAATAAAAAGATCTTTTAAGCCATCCCCATTAAAATCAGCTTGAACCACAGAAGGCCCTTCTGTAGATAATTTCTCTGGCATTAATGCTTCTCTTTCGTAGTCTAAGAAATTATTTTCGATATGTGTGTATAAAAATTCTTCTTGTATCACTTTCTTAAAAGGTGAAAAAGTATGAACTGAAGTTTCTTCTTTATTAAGGGCGATTTCTTTATTTATGGAAACTTCTTTTTGAAGTGTTTTGGTCCCATCATTCCATAACACTACTAAAGAATCTACAGCGTTAATAGCTCCCAATCCAAAATGTACTTTTCTTGTAGAACTTGATAAGAATCCTCGAACGGTAGTTTGTTCTTTATAAAAAACATTATCATCTGCATAGAGATATACTTTGGCCCCATTGGTATTGAGACTTTTATTTTTTTCGAATAGTTGAAGGGTCAGATAGTTTGCCCCTATTGTCTTGTTTTCTAACAAAGTGGCTTTATCATTCAGATTGTTTACCACAAGATCTAAATCGCCATCTAAATCTAAATCTGAATAAGCAGCACCATTGGAGTAACTCGTTTTTTTGGCAGCATTGATGGCTGTCTTATGAAAGTCTAAATTTCCGTTGTTTTGAAATAAGACATTTGACAATCCCAACATTGGCATTGTTTCTATTAATTTTTTCTCTAAGGTATCCTGCTGATTTGCTTCGTATTTTGCAAAATCCACATTGCTTATATAATTTACGTAATCTAAATCATTTGGACGCTTATAAATCCCATTTGTAATATAAATATCTTGCAATCCATCATTATTATAATCCAACAATAACGGTGACCAACTCCAATCTGTTGCATGAGTTTCAGTTTGAAGCGCCACATCAGAAAAATGGCTTCCTTTATTTATTTGCAAATGATTTCTTGCATATTGCTGTTGAAATCCAAATGCCTTTTTTATTTCATTAATTTTATCAGAATCTTCTCCACCCGATTTTAAAAACACGTCAGCTTTATAGGGCATCATGTCTAAGGTAATCAAATCCAACTGTGCATCGTTATTAATGTCAGCTACATCAACTCCCATTGTAAATCGTGAAGTGCTATTAAAATAGTCAGCGTTAGACTCGGTAAAGGTTTTGTTTCCGTTATTGATGTATAGATAATCATTTTCATGAAAATCATTACCTACATAAATATCCAATAGCCCATCATTATTTACATCAGATGTTGCAATTGCCAAACCGTATCCAAGTGCACTATTATAGATTCCTGCTTTTTTAGTAACATCTTCAAATTTAATCTTTCCTGTTTCAATTTTATTTTCAAACAAAATATCGCCCGAAAAAGTTGCAGGCTTCTTTCTCAATTTAATGTTTCCATAAGAATACGTTGAATGCACAGAGTGATTTAACAAATACATGTCCATATCGCCATCTTGATCATAATCAAAAAAAGAAGCCTGTGTAGAAAATCCTGAAAAGTCCAATCCGTACGCTTTTGCACTTTCTTGAAAAGTAGCATCTCCATTATTGATATACAACTCATTTTTCGCCTTTAATCCTTTGTAATTTCCNACTTTACAAACATAGATATCTAAGTGTCCGTCGTTATTAATATCCACCATCGTCACCCCCGTAGACCATGTACTATCCTGAGTTATTTTACTTGACAATGAAATATCTTTAAACTTTAAGCTCCCAAGATTGAGGTACAATTTATCTGGTTTTTGATTTGCTGTTAAGTAAATATCATCCAAACCATCATTATTAATATCACCTAAAGAAACTCCACCTCCATTATAATAATAGAGATATTCGATAATATTTAAGTCTCCTTTTGCTGTTAAATCATTTGAAAAATCGATACCCGAAGTAGAAGCATTCACTTCCAAAAAGAGTTCTTTTTCTGTGGTTTTCTCTACAACTTGCTCTTTTGAGCAGCCTACCAAAATAAGTGCTGTAAAAATGATTTTTTTTATCATATTAATAGTTATATACTTCTAATGAATCGTTGTTTTTGGAGATAAATAATTGGTCTTTAATTATTTTAAGATCTCGTACCTGTCCTTTTACTTTTATACCACTTCCTGTTTGATGAAATTTAAATTGATGTGCCCCAATATTTTCTAAATATGTTCCAAAGGAAGCGTCATAGCGACCAAATTCTGGTTGAACACCGTCTAAATTTCCACCTAAAAAGAGGTCTTGATCTCCGTCTTTGTCAAAGTCAGACACTGCAATCGCATACACGGGTGAAAACTGTGTTTCTTGAGGTAATTCTTGAATTTCAAATTGATAATCACCTTTATTAATAAGAAGTATTGAACTTAATGTATTTACTTCTAAAGTAGTAGTTTCCTGAAGTTGTTCTTTGGTAAAAATTTCCGAAATAGTTGCCGATTTAAAAGATGCGTAATCTGGGTACTTTTTACTTAAATATTTTAATTGATCTATTAAATTGTGTCGAAGTGCATACGGATATACATTTTCGTTCTCTCCTGTAAAACAAAGAATTGGATCTAGAAATCCGTTATTATCAAAATCATTTAGTAATAATTTAATCGGATTTTTTTTAGAGGCTTTAAATCGGCTATTCAAACCATGATTTCCAAGGATCAAATCTACATTTCCATCCGCATCTAAATCGCCTTTTTCAATAGTTTTCCACCAACCTTTAATCGCTGACAACGGACTATCTTCTAATTTTGTAAATCTTCCATTTTCATTTTTAAAAACTTCAATTCCCATAAATTCACCGACTACTATCAAATCTTGGTAGCCATTTTTATTGATGTCTACAAAAATGGCATCTGTAATCATGCCTAAATTTTTCAATTGAGGTGCTAAACTTTCAGATTGCTCTGTAAAATTCCCTAATCCGTCATTTATTAATAAAAATCCTGAACCCGGAACTCCATAAGAATTCGGAATGGCTCTTTCTCCAACAAATAAATCCAGATCATTATCATTATCAATATCTGCAACCGTAACGGTACTCGAAGCATGATATTTATTGGCAATCGGCAAAAGTTGTTTGGAAACTGTAAAATTCCCTTTACCATCATTTAAATATAGTTTGTCTAAATAATTAGCACTGTAAATAGATGTTTCGATACTTCCACTACAAACATATAGATCCAAATCTCCATCACCATCCGCATCAAAAAAGGCACTTTCGGTATCTTCAGCAGCTCGTTGTTTGTCAAAAACAGTTGTTTTTACAGCTTTAAAAGTATTTTCTTTTTGAATAAATAAAGAAGCAATATTGTTTTTAGAGCCTCCAATAAAAAGATCTTTAGTACCGTCATTATTTACATCTGCCACCGATATTTTTGGTCCTTCTGTACTTCTCATAAAAGGCAATAATCGGTCTACATTAAAATCAATGTAATTGTTTTCTTTGTGGACAAACTGAATGGTCTTGTTGTCTTTTACAAATATATTTTTTGCAATTAAACGTTGGTCTTTTGAAACTAATTCTGCATCTTTTTCAGAAAGCGTCAACGTTTTATTCACAACAACATTTTCTAGTTGTGTTCTTTTCCCAGAAGGCCAAGTTACGGTTAACGAAACATTGTCCTTACCATGAAAACCAAAATTAGGACGGTTGTCCATGGAAGATTGAAAACCTCTAACAGGTTGTTGTTCTAAATAATAATCACCCTTTTTTGTAGCTAATTTTATTTTGGCTCCAATCGCATTTGTATTTGCTCCTTCTCCTTTTAAAACTAGTTTAAGATAGTTGGATTTGGTAGTATCTAAATTATTTTTATAAATAAACAACGGCATATTTACGTTGTTTACCACCAAATCTAAATCACCATCATTGTCCAAATCACCATAGGCAGCACCGTTGGAAAATCCTTCTGTATTTAATCCATTATTTTCACGTTCAAAAGTTAGGTCACTTTTATTGATATACGCATGGTTTTTTACTTTGTTTGAAGGAATAATATCAATCAATTTTTTATAGTCTACTTTATTATCTTTTACAATAGACATCAACACTTCTTCGTTGGAAACATAACGCAAATAATCTTGATTTGTTAAATCTTTATAGATTCCATTTGCAATAAATAAATCTTTAGCCCCATCATTGTTCATATCAAAAAAGAGAGCACCCCAACTCCAGTCAGAAGCATCTACCCCACTAAATCGCCCCACTTCACTAAACGTTTCATTGCTGTTATTTAATTGCAACATATTTCGGGTAAACTGATGGTAATAGTCGTTTTTAAGATTGTATTGGTACTTGTTCCAGTCTTCAAAGGTAGTAACGGTTTTCAATCGTTCGTATTCGTTTGGCAACATTTCTGTTACAAAAATATCGCTATAACCATCATTGTTAATATCGGCTGCATCGGCACCCATAGAAGCACCACTAATCGAATTAATTGCATTGGTTAATTGTTCTTTAAAGGTTCCATTTTGCTGATTGATATAGAGGTAATCTCTTTCAAAAAAGTCATTAGATACATAAATGTCTTCCCAGCCATCGTTATTTATATCACTAACGGTAACACCCAATCCAAATCCAATGACACTGCCATAAATACCTGCTTTTTCGCTTACATCCGTAAAGTGATTGTTATTATTTTCAAATAACTTATCGCCTCCTAATACATCGCGGACTGGACGCTCGTTTTTGGTTAGGTTAAAACTTCCAATCGCTTGGTAAGAATTATTTAGTAAATACACATCTAAATCCCCATCTTTATCATAATCAAAGAATGATGCATGTGTAGAAAATCCTAAATCAGCCAGGCCATAAGCCATCGCTTCTTCTGTAAATGTACCATCTCCTTGGTTGATAAACAACTCATTTTGTTTGTTATCTCCAGCAACGTCTCCTGAATTACATACATAAATATCTAAAAGTCCGTCGGCATTAATATCGACCATTGAAACACCTGTAGACCATGCTTTTGTCCCACCAACATTAGCAGTTTCTGTAGCATCTTCAAATTGAAAACTCCCTTTATTTAGGTACAACTTGTTTTCATTTAAGTTTGAAGTTAAGTAAATATCTTGTAAACCATCATTGTTTACATCACCAATAGCAACACCGCCACCGTTGTAAAAATTACGATAACGATAAACATTAAAATCTGTGGTAGATACTAAATCGTTACTAAAAAAACATTGGTTGTTTCGGCTGACAAGAGTTCAAATTGTGGTTTCTGATCTGTATTATTAGTACAAGCGGCCAGAATTACCAATAAAAAAAGAGGATATAAATTTTTCATTTCTTAATTGACTAATACGTTGTATTTGTATGCTAAGTTTTCTATTAAAACGGCAACATCTTTCTCCGACTCTTTTGAAATTTGTATTTGTCGGTTTCCATCAATTTTTACTAAAAGTCCTTTTTTTACTTCTATAAAAGGATTTCCAGGATACCATTTTAGTATTGTGTCTTGAACTACAGGAAATAAGTTGTCTGCTTGTAAGGTCTTGTTCCAAGGAGCCCAAGCAGAATAAGTGAACTTTAAATTCATTCCTGTTATGATGTCTCGATTGCTAAATTGTGCATAAAACAGCATTTTAATAGCTTTAGTTTTAAGTGTACTATCTTTTGAACGTAAAACCCTTTTTACATAGTTATTATTTCCACCATGGGTAACCAATCCTTTGCTATTTAGATCCCAACAGATTTCATAAAATTCTTTTCTCGTGTCACCAAACTTTAAATTGTACACAAGAGTATCATTTTTAATACCCGTTGCCAATTCTCTTTCTACCAATTTTGTATAATCGGATTTACAAGAGTACAAGAATAAGGTACTTAAAATAAGAAACACGAGCGTACGATTATTGTATTTCATAAATTTGTAAACTTTCATTATTGAGTGTTGTTAATAGGTGTTTTTTGTGATTTATTTCAAGGATATTAAAATCTCTTATTTGTCCTTTTATTTGTAATGATATTATTTTTTCAAAAATATTTTTCTGCTTACTACCATAGAGTAACCAGCCCTCAGAGGCATCTTGTCTTCCAAACTGCGGTTTTACAAGGTATTGATTTCCTCCGAATAAAAGATCTAAATACCCATCCTTATTGACGTCTGTTGTTGCAATTGCTGTGACATTTGAATATTGAATTTCATTCGGTAATTTTACAGGTATGAATTTATTATCAGTATTCACAAAAAGAGTTGTCTGTACTGTATTCACATCAAAAACTCTTGCTTTATCTAGCTGTTCTTTTGTAAAGATAGAGCCCATCGTAGCGTTTGCATACGCTTTATAATACAGTAGTTTTTGTTTTAAACTCGCAATTTGACCTATTAGTTCATCTCTGTCAACAATTGGATAGTAATCGTTCCCTTTTTTGTAACAAATAATAGACTCTTCGGTGCCATTCCTATCAAAATCAGCAACATACATTCTCATGGTATTTTTAAAAAATGTGTTTTCACCTTTATTTCCCGCAATAATATCGAGGTCTCCATCTGCATCTATATCTACAATCTGCAGTTTTTTCCAGAATCCATTGGTATTTTCCAATCCAAATTCTTTTGTTGCGTTAATTAATTTGCCTGAGGCAATCTTAAAAACCTGAATTGCCATCCATTCTCCTGCAACAATAAGTTCTTTTTTTCCATCATTATTAAGATCTTTCCATGCTGCATCCGTGATCAAACCCATATTTTTTAGAGCTTTTTCGTTTGAGATTTCGTACCAGTTATTCCCTTTATTTTCTAAAAGATAACCATCACTAGGAACACCATAGGTTTCTACTTTAAACCGTTCTCCAACAAATAAATCTTGATCTCCATCTTGATCATAATCGTACGCGGTTACTGTTGATGTACTAATAGGGGTTTTAAAAGGTAAGACCGTTTTAGAAGTTGTAAAGTTGTTATTACCATCATTAATATACAAACGATCATATAATGAATAGTCATATTTTGAAAATGATTTTCCGCCACTAGTTACATACAAATCTAAATCACCATCATTATCGCTATCAAAGAAGAGCGCATCTGTATCTTCCGAAGAAGCATGCATTTGAAAAGGCTTTGACAGTTCTTTATACGATTGGTCTTTTTGAGATATAAAAAGTGTTCCTGTTTGCCCTTTAGCACCTCCAATATAAAAATCTTGCTGTCCATCATTATTAATATCTGCACTGGTAATGTGTGGGCCTTCATTATTGTACATTTCTGGCAATAACTGTTCTCTATTAAAATCTACAGCTTTGTTTTCTTTGTGCTTAAAATTCACAACTGCCTCGGTTAATTTTAATGGACTTCTTTGTGAAACTTCTTTTTTTGAATTTCCTTTTAAGGGCGTATTAGGATCCTGAAAAGTATACACTGAATTTGTTTTTAAAGCTGTAAAAGTTGATACAGAACCCGAAACCCATTCTATTTTAAGACTGTCTATGTTAGTGCAATTGCCCAAACCAAAAGTAAGTTGGTGAGATACCGAGCTTTGAAATCCTCTTGATGGGAAATTTTCTAAAACACTGTATTTGTCATTATTGTAGTACACTTCAACTTTTGATCCAATTGATTGGGTGTTTTTTAATGTTCCTTTTAGTTGAACAGTAATGCTTTTTTGCTTTGTGCTATCTGTCGTATTTTTATAAATAAATGCAGGCATATTTACATTATTTACAACGAGGTCAAGATCACCATCATTGTCTAAATCGCCATAAGCAGTTCCATTACTAAAACTGGGTTGTTGTAAGCCCCATTCTATTGTTTGATCTTTAAATTGAAAATCGCCAGTATTCTTATAAATTGCATTGGCAACTGCTTTTGAAGGCATTCTATCAATTAATTTTTTCATGACTTGTTTGTCCGTTTGAATCAATTCTTTTATTTGATCCTCATTGGCCATGTAGGTTAAATAATCTCTATCTAACAAATCTTTATAAATACCGTTACTAATAAAGATATCTTTTAATCCGTCATTGTCTGCATCAAATAGTAAAGTAGACCAACTCCATTCGGATGCATGAACATCAGAAAAACGGCTTATTTCGAAAAAGGTGTCATCGCCCATATTTTGATGTAACGCATTTCTTGAAAACTGGTAATGATACCCATTTTTTACCGCCAATGCATTCTTATCCCACGATTCAAATAAGGTTTTGGTACGTTGTCTTTGGATTGTTTTTGGTAACATTTCAGTCACCATAATATCCGTGTTTCCATCATTGTTTAAATCTGCTGCATCTGCTCCCATAGAGCCCATTGAAATGGAATGAAATTGTTCCGTTAGTTGTTCCTTAAAAGTACCATCTTGCTGATTTACATAAAGGTAATCTCTTTCAAAAAAATCATTTGAAATAAAAATATCGGGCCAAGTATCCTTATTATAATCACTGATTGTGATACCTAAACCAAATCCAATAGCACTGGAATAAATATGAGCTTCTTTGGTAACATCAACAAAAATATTATTATCATTTCGCAGTAATTTATTTCCTTTTTCAGTGGCTTTATCCCGTTGATCTTTGATTAAATCATAGTTTCCAACAGAACGAATTGAATTGTTTAAAAGATAACAATCCAAATCTCCATCTTTGTCATAGTCGAAAAAATTGGCTTGTACGCCTAATCCTGTAATATCTAAACCGTATTTTTTAGACTGTTCACTAAAAGTTAAATTACCATTATTGATAAAAAGTTGATTGTGTCTGTTGTTATCTCTTGGAGGGCCTGCTTGACAAACGTAAATATCTAACAATCCATCAGAATTGATATCTACAAAAGTAACACCAGAAGACCAATTGTCTGTACTTAAGACCCCTGCTTTTTTAGTGATGTTTTCAAACTTCCAATCCCCTTTATTCAGGTACAATTGATTTTCAACAAGATTTCCAGAAAAATAAATGTCTAATAATCCATCGTTATTAATATCACCCAAAGCAACACCACCACCATTATAAAAATTTTTATAGGTGTATGGATTCAAATTTTCTGTTTCCACTAATGTATTTGCAAACTGAACACCTGTATTCTCTTGTAATTCAAATAATGTTTTTACTTTTTCTTCTTGATCACAAGAAAAAAAAAGTAAAAAAAGTATTGAAAGAAATCCAAGTTTTAAATTCATAAAAAAGGGCCGTATAAATGGGTCTAAATATTAATACGAAATTGATAAAATAGTCTGTAATACACTGTATATATAGACAAACAAATCTAAGTTTTATTGTGATGATTTACAACTGATAGTACTAAAATATTCCTTTAAAAAGTTAAAATTTAACATAAAATAGCAGCTAAAAAAAACGGGTTGTCATACGACAACCCGTTACTATAATTTATTGATATAATCTGTAATAATTCTACAAATTAGTAACCCGTATTTTGTGTTAAAGTACCGTTACTTGCATCAATTTGTTCTTGTGGAATAGGGAATACAGTTCTATGTACATCACTGTTGTTCTTTTCCCACCATGAGCTACCCCATTTGTCAAAACGAATTAAATCTTGTCTACGAGTTACTTCCATAAACATTTCTCTACCTCTTTCTGCCAAAAAGCTATCTGCAGTAATACCAGACATTGCAGGTACACCAGCTCTTGCTCTTAAAGTGTTTACATCAGTAGCTGCTAAACTCCAGTCTCCTGCAGCTCTTGCGTTTCCTTCAGCACGTATTAAATACAATTCACCTAAACGAATAATAGGGAAATCATTATCCATATTGTCAAGTTGTCCTTGTCTAAAGCTAAACTTCCCTAAACGAGCACCACCTTTTCTTGAAGCATTTGGCTCCAATTCATCAATAGCAGCAGTATAGGTTAATTCTAAATCTCCACCAGTAGCAGCATAATCTAAAATTACAGACCCTTCATAATCTGATTGCGCACCAATAATAAAGTTGGCAGTTTTACGCTTGTCGGCAACATCATAAGAATTGTAGAAATCTTCTAATGCAGAATACCCATTCCAAGGTTGACTTTGAAGATTCCAAGTAAATTGACTTGAATAATGCAATGACATTTGTGCAAAGTTCATGTTTGGTCCAGTAACGTTGTCGTAAGCAATTGACCAAATAATTTCAGGATTACCTTGGTTATTCGGAGCAAATACAGCCGCATAACCTTCTAAGTTTTCAGGATCTGTAGCTACAGAAGGTCTTCTACCTTCATTTGGCTTAGAACAACCTGTATCACATAACATGTAACCTCCATTGTCAATTACATATCCTGCAGCAATCGCAGCTTCAGAATACATAGCAGTTACCTGTATACACTTCTGCATTCAAATACAACTTAGATAATATACCTAAAGCAGCAAATTGATTGATTCTATAAGCATCTCTTGAAGTTCCTAATGGACTTGAAGTTAAATCCATTGCCATAGATACGCTTGAAATCCCTAAAGAAGCTAATAATTCAGACTCAACAAAGTCATAAACCGCAGCTCTTGTAGCTTGAGGTGCATCCACTCCAGGAGTTGTAACTATTTTCACTCTTCCATACATGTCTAATAAACGGAAGTAGAAAAATGCTCTAAGTGCTCTTACTTGAGCAACTTGATCTGCATTTAAACCACCATCTGCAAGTGCAGTATTACAAGCTCCAATAGCAGCATATTGCTGGTTCCACGCATCCTTAATAGGACCGTTTGTAGATGTAAATGTATGTCTGTGCATATTAATCCAAATACCACCATCATACCAGTCACCACCTTTTTGTGTAATCGCCATTTCATCTGAAGATACAGAATTCACTGACCAGTATCCACCATGATTTGCAGAACCTGCATTTCTTAATTCATTGTATGCAGAACTAACTGCATCGGCTGGGCCTGAACCACCACCGTCAAATGTTCCAAAAGAAGGTTCTGTTCCGTTAAATGAAGAATTCACTTCTCCAATTAGAACTTCATCTAAATCTGTACAAGCACTTACCGTAAGTAATGCGAAACAAATTGTAAATAATTTATAAGTATATTTCATTTCTATTTTTATTAAAAGTTAATATTTAATCCTACAGTGATCGTTCTTGCAGAAAAATAGTTATATCTTCTGTCAATCCCTGGTGTTAATGGATCTGCATTAGAACCTAAGAATCCACCATTATCAACTGAACCTCTATCCTGTAGCGCTGGTTCTGGATCTGCACCTGAATAATTCGTAATTGTAAATAAGTTTTGTCCACTTAATGACAATCTAACATTTTTGAAGTACTTGTTGCTTTCAGCAATATCGAAAGTATATCCAACTGATAAGTTGTCTAATTTTACGAAATCTGCTTTTTCAACATATAAAGAACTAAATTTAGCGTTTGTAATTGCTGGATCAGCTAACTCAGTATTTACGAAGTTATAAGATCCTTGAGAACCAACTCTTGGCTCATAAAACACTCTAAAGTTGTTTACCATACTGTGTCCAAATGCTCCTCTAAAAAACGCATTTACATCCCAATTCTTATAAGAAATACTGTGAGACCATCCTAATTCGAAATCTGGAATACCATTTCCTAATTTCGTTAAATCTCCATCAATGTTTCCGTCACCGTCAGCATCAATTGCATTGTCATACAATTGGTCTGTTTGCATTACTCCATCTCCGTTAAGATCTAAGAAGTTCTGACTTCCATCAGTTATTGTTCCATCCCATACTGGTCCATAAATTTGACCAATTTCTTGTCCTGGAGCAACTAAAACTACATTTGTATCATTCTGTCCTGGTGCACCTAAATTTCCTCTTAATCCACTTCTATCGAAAGAATCTAAAGTTGATTTGTAGCTAGACAATACCAATCCTGAGTTATACGTTAATGTTTCGTTTTTAATGATGTCATAGTTTACAGCCAATTCAAAACCATTCGTAGACAAATCTCCACCATTTTCAACACGTGATCCCGTTGGATATACAGCTGCATCAACAGTTCTTTCTAAAATAAAATCAGAAACTTTACGTGTATACAAATCTAATGTAGCAGACAATCTACCCGCATTGTATTCGATACCAAAGTTTGTTTCTGCTTTTTCTTCCCACTTCAAGTCTGGATTTGCATCCGTTGCTTGTTGAGTACTTAATAAATCTCCAGCAGGATTGAAACGTGCATACTGAAGACCATATTGAGAAGGTAAAGAACCAGTAACACCGTATCCTAAACGAACTTTTAATAAGTTCACATTCTCTAATTGTAAATATTTATTCACATCTACTCCTAAACCTAAAGCTGGAAAAAGACCCCACTTGTTGTTTTCTCCTAATTTTGTAGAACCTTCTCTACGCATCGATGCATTGAAATAGATCGCATCGTCATAAGAAACATTCATTCTACCAAAAAATGCAATAATTTTTTGATCTGGTGAACGATCACTACTCACTTCTAATTGACCAGCATTCACTTGATCCTGAGACCACTCTAATGCATCAATATATGCTAAGTTATCATTTGGAAAATCTCCAGCAGATAAGAAATAGCTATTAAAGTTTTCTTGTTGCCAAGAATAACCCGCTGTAAATTTCATATTGGTCTTTTCGCTTAAGTCTAAGTTGTAATCTCCATAAAGTTCAAATAACTTAAATCTGTTTTCTCCTGAAGTTAAACGCGCTAAACCTTTACGTGTTGGACTAGAAGCATTTCCTCTAAACAAAGAAGTTGTTGTGTAGTACTCTCCGTTTGTGTATTTTGAAGCTTGTTCAGAATAAATAGCACTTGCAGAAAAGTTATCAGAAAAGTCATACTTGAAGTTACCACTATAAGTAAACTCATTTCTACTTCCTTGATTTGTATTTTGATTGATAATAGAAACTGGGTTAAAACTATCAAACAAACCTAAGGTTTCAAAATAACCTCCATAAGGATCAGCGTTATAAGGATACGGTGAATCGGCACCATATACTGGAGCTGTTGGATTGTACAATACAGCATATCTTAAAGCTTCATTGAATCCGTAATCAGTATCTCTACTTGTATAAGATGCATTGAAGTTAATTTTCAATTTGTCATCTAAAATTCGAGTCGTAGCTTGTAATCTTGTGTTGAATTGGTCAAAACCAGATTTCTGTAAAATCCCTTGAGACTCTCTAATGTTAGTAGATAATCTAAAAGTAGTGTTTTCATAACCACCAGACATAGAGATGTTGTGGATATTTGTTACTGCAGACCTTGTTACTTCGTCTAACCAGTTTGTTCTACTACCTAAATCTGTACCACCTGCAGCAGAAAATTCATCTCCAGACATTACGTCGATTGTATTTAAAATTGAAGCAACTGCAACAGAACCACTGTAAGCAACTTCCGTTGTACCAGCTTTACCTCTTTTGGTAGTTACAATAATAACTCCACTAGAACCACGAGATCCGTAGATTGCAGCAGCAGATCCATCTTTTAAAACAGTCATTGTTTCAATATCACTTGGATCAACATTATTTAAAGAAGCTCCAATAACGCCATCTACAACAACTAATGGTGAAGAGTTTGCTCCTACTGTAGAAATACCTCTTAAACGAATAACGGCATCTTCATTAGGATTCCCCCCTTTGTTATAAATACTTAAACCCGCAACTTTACCCTGAAGTAATTGAGAAGGAGCATTAATAGTACCTCTGTTAAATTCTTCTTCTGTTACTTTGGTAACCGATGAAGTAATTTCTTTTTTAGTACTGTTTCCATAACCCACAACAACAATCTCATCTAATTGAGTTGCGTCTTGAGCTAAAGTTACATTAACAGTATCTGAATCTACTGTTTTCTCAGTTGTTTTGTAACCTAAAGATCTAAAGACTAAAACGTCTCCTTGTTTAGCTGTTACAGAATACTTTCCATCAAAGTCAGTTTCTGTTCCAACAGAAGTTCCTTTCACGTTTACACTTACGCCCGGCAAAGTACCAGAGGCGTCAGAAACAACACCTGTAACGGTTTGTCCATACATAAAACCACCAACCAATAAGAGAATCGGTAAGACCAGTTTTTTAAGTAATTTGTTTTTCATTTAAATTTGAGTTTAAAAAAGTTAATTAAATTTGTAAATTATTCTTGTAAGTGAACAATTTTATCAATTGTAATATTAACAAATAATTATGATTTTGTTAACGAATTCATAAAAATAGTCTTAAAATTTTACCGAAAACGTTTTCGGTGCTAAATGTGAGACTATTTTAGCTCTCGAACCCAAATGTTTCGATAGCTAACACCACTTTGATCTTGGTGGTCCTGTAGCTTAATGGGTGCTTTCCCATGCGCTTGATTTTTGGGCCAGCCAATATACTCTGTGGTCCCTTTTATTAAATAATGATCTTGAATTAAAACACCATTATGAAGAACTGTAATAGTCGCATGTTTTGAAAGCAGTCCTTTGGCATCAAACTCAGGGGCATGATAAATAATGTCGTAAGCATTCCATTCTCCGGTTTTCGAAGAAGCTTTTGCCAAGGGTATCGATTGTTTATAAATAGCCCCTACTTGCCCATTGACATAGGTTTCATTGTCGTTATTGTCTAAAATCTGTACCTCATATCGGTTTTGAAGAAAAACACCGCTATTGCTTCTATTTTGTCCATTTGCTCTTTTCGCAATATTAGAACGCCATTCAAGATGCAGTTGAACCGACCCGAAATTTCTTTTGGTTTGAATATCTCCTGATTTGTCTTTTACAGTCATACTCTTATCCTTGTTCAAAATCCATTGTACTGCTGTAGAATCTTTTGAAGAAATCCATTCATCAAAATGGATACCATCAAACAAAACAATTGCATCCGATGGAATACCAGTTGTTTCGTCTACTGAAACTGTTTTTGGTTTTGGCGACCATACCTCTGTTTCTGCAGGCTCCATTGGTGCAGCTTCTTCTACACTTTCTAACACTGAAATTTCCTTTACCGTTTGATCACAGCCCATCATGGCTAGGCTGCATCCTAATATTACAAAAAATCTTTTCATACTTATATCCCTAAAATTTGTTTTAAATAATTTTCATCCATTTTATCACTCCCTGCAAAATCATCAAAACGCTTGTTGGTTGCTTCAATAATATGCTTTTTTATAAAATCAACACCTTCACGAGCACCTTGTTCAGGACTTTTAATCACACATTCCCATTCCAATACAGCCCAAACATCGCAACCGTATTCGGTAAGTTTCGAAAAGACTTGCTTAAAATCTACTTGTCCGTCTCCTGGCGAACGATAACGGCCAGCTCGGTGTTTCCAATCATTGTACCCTCCAAAAGTCCCTTTTTTACCTGTTGGATGAAATTCAGCATCTTTTACATGGAACGCTTTAATAAATTCATGGTAATGATCTATGTATTTTAAATAATCCAATTGTTGTAATACAAAATGAGATGGATCGTACAACATATTTACACGTTTGTGGTTTCCTGATGCCGCTAAAAATCGTTCAAAAGTATCGCCATCATGAATATCCTCTACTGGATGTACCTCATAACAAACATCTACTCCGTTGTCTTCAAAAGTATCTAAAATGGGCACCCATCGGTCTGCCAATTCCTTAAATCCTGTTTCAATCAAACCTTTAGGTTGTTGTGGCCATGGATGAATCATCGGCCAAAGTAAAGATCCTGAAAATGTAGCATGTGTTTTTAAACCCAAACGTCTGCTAACCATGGCTGCTTTTTTCATTTGATCAATGGCCCATAAAGTTCTTTCTTTTGGTTTCCCTTGAAGTGCTTTCGGGACAAATACATCAAACATCACGTCATGCGCAGAATGAACGGCAACTAACTGACCCTGAATGTGAGTAGACAATTCTGTAATTTCAAGTCCGTAACTATTTATTTTCCCTTTAAATGCATCGCAATAGGTTTGACTATTGGCGGCAACATCTAAATCAATAATCGATTTATCTAGCGTGGGAATTTGTACTCCTTTATACCCTAAATCTGATGCCCATTTGCACAAACCATCGAGTGAATTGAAAGGCGTTTTATCGTCCATAAACTGTGCTAAAAACACAGCAGGTCCTTTTATTGTTGTCATCTTTTATTTTGGATTATTAAAAAAGTTCTAAAAGAGAAAGAAAATACCAATACCTCCCTTTTATCCATTGAACTTATAAATTATATTATTAGTTAGCAATAATTATGAACGAACCTTTATAGTTCATTCATTGCAACCCATACATTTCCTTGCTGATGGGAGGCTACGGCTTTTTCTATAAAACTTACGCCACGAATACCGTCTGTCATCGTAGGAAATTCACCCGAATTATACGGTTCTTTATGAATCGCTTTAGCAACACCTTTGTAAATATTCCCCATCGCATCAAAAATTCCTTCAGGATGCCCTGGCGGTAACTTTGTTCCTCCTAAAGACAACTCGCTATTATAAGTGTGTCCTGGCTTTAAGACTTGGAGCGGTTTTCCTTCTTCCATTAAATACAAGAAATTCGGATTTTCTTGTTCCCATTTAATTCCAGCTTTGTCTCCATAGATTTTAACAACAAAACTATTCTCTTCACCTGTAGCAATCTGACTCGTACAAATAACACCTTTTACGTTGTTTGAACAACGAAGTAAAATCGTACCATCAATGTCCATTTTATTGTCTGAATAGAGATAGTTTAAATCGGCTAAAATACTTTCTATGGTAACACCCGAAACATATTCTAACATTTCAAAAGCATGGGTACCGATATCCCCCACACAACAGCTCAGTCCAGATTTTTCTGGATTAAGTCTCCAAGTATTTGAACGTTTTTCGGTATCATGTATAATTGGATTAATCCAACCTTGATAATACTGTGCATCTATTTTTTGAATATTTCCAAGTACACCTTCTTTTACCATTTCTCGCATTTGACGAATCATTGGATACCCTGTATACGTGTAAGTAACAGCAAAAACTGTTTTGGCTTTTTGTAATGTTTCTTTTAAGATTGCTGCTTCAGAAGAAGTAGTCGTCATTGGTTTTTCACAAATGACATGAAAACCATTTTCTAATAGTTTTTTTGCCATTGAAAAGTGCAAAAAATTGGGTGTTAAAATAGAAACGACTTGCATTCGCTCTTGTTCAGGAAGTCTTAACTCTTGAGCAATTAGCGTATCAAAATCTTTGTATATTCTATTTGTAGGCAATCCAATATTTTTAGCAAAACCTACATTTTCATCCCAATTAAGATTAAACACACCACCAACCAGTTCATATTTATCAAACATCGAAGCAGCTACACGATGCAACACACCGATTAATGAATCACCTCCTCCTCCTAATATTCCTAATTTTATTTTAGAATTCATTTCTTTTTTTAAGATTTATAATCTACTTTTTCGTTTTTAAAAAACAAGGCAAAAATTACAAGTACAGCAATTGCAAAGATGGCTGGAAACAGCCAAATATCTTGCCAACTATGCGTACCGTTTGCAATTAAGTTTTTATCGACAATATTTCCTGCTACCCAAAAACCAACCAACATACCAATTCCATACGTTGCCAATGTAATTAGACCCTGTGCGGCACTTTTTACTTTATCTCCAGCTTTAGAGTCTGTATAAATTTGCCCAGAAACAAAGAAAAAATCATAACAAATTCCGTGCAATGCAATCCCAGTTACCAACATAAAGAACAGGTCTCCATTATTCCCATATGCAAATAATACATATCGAATTACCCAAGCAAACATTCCAAATAATACAGTGTTTTTAAAACCATATTTTTTAAAGAAGAAAGGCAACAACAGCATAAAAGCAACTTCTGAAACTTGTCCTAAAGAGGCCCAAGCAGTCGAATTATCTACTTTGTATTCCGTTAAAAACAAACTTATATTTTGATAATAAAATGCGAGTGGGATACAGATTAAAAATGAAGAAATAAAGAATACTAAAAAGTTGCGATCCTTAAATAACTTCAATGCATCCAATCCTAAAATATCAGAAATAGTGGCTTTTTCTTCCTTATTTGACGTTGGAGGTGTTTTCGGTAAAAAGAAACTAAAGACACCTAAAACTAAGGAAGCAATTGCAACCATTATAAATGTATTCGATAACATTCCGTTTGCAATATTTGATTCTGAATCCCATTTAAAAATAAAACTAATCGCTAAACCTGCTAAAATCCAACCAATAGTTCCCCATACTCGAACCATAGGAAATTGTTTTGCAGGATCACTCATCTGGTTAAAAGAAACCGAATTGACCAAAGCCAAAGTAGGCATATAAGCAATCATATATCCTAATACATAAGGATAAAACGTACTAAATTCCGTTGATTGTGCCATCATATACATTAAAACTGCTCCCACAAGGTGCAACACACCAAGAATTTTCTCGGCATTAAAATAACGATCTGCAATCATACCAATAATAAACGGAGCAATAATGGCTCCCCAAGACTGTGTTGAGTAGGCCATCCCTGTTTCTGCTCCAGATGCATTTAGATTACTTCCTAAGAAAGAACCCATCGTCACAAACCATCCTCCCCAAATAAAAAATTCGAGAAACATCATAAATGATAATTGAAATTGTACTGTTTTTTTCATCGTATTCTATTTTTTATTTTCAAAACCTCTACTATTTTATTGAATTTCCTTTGCTGCTTTCAAAAGCAAATCTCTCGTTGCTTTAATTCCTGAAGCATCGTCTAAACGACTTCCTTCATACTCAACACCAACAAAACCAGTATAACCTGCATCTTTTACAATTTGCATCATTCGGATAAAGTCGATAGTTGTTTCATTGCCTTCAGCATCAAAATCATAAGATTTTGCACTTACTGCCTTCGCTTTGGGCATCATTAATTGGATGCCTCTGTATTTGTCTGGGTACACTTCTTCACAGTCTCCCCATTTAGCGGAAGGATCGGTTCTTTTTGTACACCAATTTCCAAAATCTGGTAATGTTCCGCAATTATCCATATTTACATCCTGAATAGCTTTCATTAATTTTTCAGCATCTGACGACAACCAACCATGATTTTCACAAAGCACATTGATGTTTTTTGAGGCAGCATAGATCGATAATTTTTTAAGACCATCTACCACAGAATTTTTCCAAATTTCAGGAGCATTGGTTCCAAAAGTATTCACTCGAATGGAATGACACCCTAAAACTGCTGCTGCATCTACCCAGCGTTTATGATTTTCTACAGCAACATCTCGTTTTGCTTCATCAGGATCAGCTAAATCGCCTTCATTATCAACCATAATCAAAACGTTTTGCATATTTTCAGTTTCACTTATATTTTTGAGTGAATCAATTACTGCAACAAAACCTAATTTCTCTATTTCTCCGGCATACAATTGACTTACATATTCTAAACCTTCAAATCCCATTTCTTTTGCTTGTGAAGCAAAATGAAAAGGTGATTTTTTTTCATTAAGAACATATTTATGAAGAGACCATTGTGCTAATGAGAGTTTAAAGAAAGGAGACCCTGTATTCGCAGGTGCTACTTTTTTAGGCTCGTTTTTACAGCTAAAAACTACTGATAAAAGAAGTGTTAATAATAAAACAGTTTTTGATTTTGGAAGGATTCTTGCGTCCATTAGATTTGATTATTTAAAATTTATGAGGTTGAAAATTATAAAATGAAACATAAAACTGTGTGTATAATTATTCAGTGAAAAATTTTAAACAAAAAAGCTAAGGTGTTACAAACGCTTTTTTACGGTAAGAAACTGGTGTGCATTTCACTTGTTTTTTAAACATCGTTGCAAAGTATTGACTGGTAGAAAATCCACATAAATAGGCGACATCCGAAATACTTAAATCCAATTGTTCCTGCAAAATTCTCTTGGACATTTCAATGCGTCTATGCATTAAATACTTCATTGGTGTTAAGTTCGTTAATTGCCTGCAATGAAAAGTAAAACGCGTTAAACCTACTCCTGAAGATTTTGCCATTTTTTCAACGGTCCAATTCTCAGACAAACTTCCTTCTAATTCTTTTAACAACAACTGAACACTTCGAGAACTATTTACCAATTCTTCATCCAACTTTACCTTATCAACGACCAACAAATCAAGAAGAAACAACAGTAAACTATTGACCAACAGTCTTATTTTAGAGGCATTGCTCCCATCAACATCTCCATCAACTGCTTTCCCAATTTGCTGAAAACAATCTAAAATTCGTTTGTCCCCTTTCCAAGAAATATTTTCATTTTGTCTTAAAATAGTGGTTAATTTCTCGAGGTCATTTGGCGCTAAAACAATCCAATCTGGCCAAGACCAGTTTTGATGTGGGCGTCGAACACCAAGATCTAAAATGACCCAGTAGAATCGGCCCATACCAATATCTGGCCCACCCACCTTATGCATCTCCCAAGGCCTTGTTATTGTTAAGGAATTAGGATTCAAATTCATCTCTACTCCTTCTTGTGCATAAGGCATTGTTCCCGATTCTAAAAAATGAATTTCAATGCCTTCATTGCGATGCCAATCTAGACCCCAGTCTTGCGGCTCATTCGCATCCCAATATCCAATGCTATTGATCCCTAATGTGTCATCAGTCAAACGCTTTCCAGGATACGTGTATCTCGCCAAAGCATTGAACTTTAGTTTCTTTCTTGAAACAGCATCTATTAATGGCAAACAAGTATCAGCATGATACTCAATTCCGTCAACCTCAAAAGGTGTTATATTTTGTATATTTAATTTCACTGAATAATATTGAACATTATAAGTTGCCAAATTAATTAATTTGGCTGATAAATCAACAATTTATATTAGATTTAATTTAGAATATGACAATAATATAGCAATAAAAACAACATATCAATTAATTACAAAGACAATTATGGAAAATCATCAATTCGACGCGATAGTAGTTGGAACAGGAATTTCTGGGGGCTGGGCAGCAAAAGAACTTTGCGAAAACGGTTTAAAGACATTGGTTCTTGAAAGAGGAAGAATGGTAAAACACGTAGAAGACTACCCGACAGCTCATTTAGATCCATGGGACTTACCCAATGGTGGAAAAGCAAGCAGAGAAACTCGAGAACGAAAACACAAACAACACAGAACAGGCTATACAACACAAGAAGCTCGACAACACTTTTTTGTTGATGATTTAAAGCATCCTTACAATGAAGAAAGACGTTTTGATTGGATTCGTGGCTATCATGTAGGCGGACGCTCATTAATGTGGGGACGACAAAGTTACCGTCTAAGTGATGTTGATTTTGAAGCAAACAAAAAGGATGGAATTGCTGTTGATTGGCCAGTTCGTTATAAAGATATCGAACCTTGGTACGATAAAGTGGAAGAATACATAGGAGTAAGTGGTCAAAACTTAGGTCTGAAACACTTTCCAGATCAAAAGCTACTAAAACCGATGAATTTAAATTGTGTGGAAGAACACCTTCAAGAACAAATATCGGAAAAATTTGATGATGATCGCTTGCTTACCATTGGAAGAACAGCACATATTACAGAAGGAACCAAAGAAGGATTGGGTAGAAGTACCTGCCAGTATCGAGACAGATGTATGAGAGGTTGTCCTTATGGCGCATATTTTAGTAGCAACTCTTCTACATTACCAGCCGCAGAGGCAACAGGAAATATGACTTTAAGACCTAATTCTATTGTGCATGAGGTTATTTATGACGAAAAAACCAAACAAGCTACAGGGGTTCGTGTTATTGATGCAGAAACAAAAGAAAAACATGTTTATCATGCCAAAGTAATCTTTTTGTGTGCATCTGCTATGGCATCCGCATCGATTCTATTACAATCAAAATCAGAAAGATTTCCGAATGGATTGGGTAATGACAGTGGAGAACTAGGGCACAATATTATGGACCACCACTTTCATGTTGGAGCACAAGCAACCGCAGAAGGATTTGATGATAAACATATCAAAGGGAGAAGAGCCAATGGAATTTACATTCCAAGATTTAGAAATTTAGGAGGTAAGACCGATAAGAAAGACTTCTTAAGAGGCTACGGTTATCAGGGAGGTGCAAGTAGAGAAGACACTTCAGAAATGGTAGCAGAATTGAAATACGGTCCAAAATTAGTGGATGCCATTTTAAAACCTGGAGAGTGGAATGTAAACTTATTGGCTTTTGGAGAAACCTTGCCTGACCACAGTAACAGAATGTATTTAGACGAAAATAAAAAAGATGAATGGGGTTTACCAACCATTACTTTTGATGCTGCATTTGGAGAAAATGAATTTAAAATGCGAAAAGATATGCAGGAGGAAGCTATAAAAATGTTGAAAGCTGCTGGATATAAAAATGTAAGAGGATACGATAATGGTGGTAAAGCGATGGGACTTGGAATTCATGAAATGGGAACAGCTCGAATGGGAAAAGATCCAAAAACATCTGTACTTAACAAATACAATCAAATACATGCTTGTAATAACGTCTATGTTACCGATGGTGCATTTATGACTTCTTCTGGCTGTCAAAATCCATCATTGACCTACATGGCATTTACAGCGAGAGCAGCAAACCATGCCGCAAAAAAACTTAAAAAGAACGCTTAATACTCATAAATTATGAAACGTAGAGACGCACTCAAAAACATAGGACTTGCAGCAGGGTTTACAATTGCTGCACCCAGCTTGCTAAGCATTTTTCAAAGCTGCACAACAAATACAGAAACTTGGGTTCCTAAATTTTTAACACCCAATGAAAAAACAGTATTGACAAATTTGGTAGATATCATTTTACCAAAAACAGCCTCTACTCCTGCTGCATCTGAAGTCAATGTTCCACAATTTATAGACAAATATATTGATGAAGTATTAAGCATCGAAGACCAAGCTATTACGAGAACTGCTTTTGAAAGATTGATTGCAACCTTAAAACCGAATGAAACAACTCCGATAGATCAATTAACAGAAGAGAATTATACCGCAATATTAGATCGATATTTATTGGTGAAAGGTGATATAGATATTGAAAGAGAAGAAAACCCGGAAGCTAAATCGATGACACAATCTGAGTTTTTAGGACAACTCAAATGGTTGACAATTACTGGGTATAGAAATTCAGAGCAAGTAGGTGAAAACATCCTTGTCTATGACCCAATACCTTCCGCTTATTATAGCGGTGATTTACAAGAGCTAACAGGAGGAAAAGCTTATTCTCTTTAATCTAAATTTAAAAAACATAAAAGCGACAAAACAATGTATACACTTCTTAAATACAGTTATTTCATTGTTCTTGTTGCTTTTTTTAGTTGCCAAAAAACCACAGAAAATACGCTCATTAAAACTGAGTCTAAAAAGCAATGGAAACCACTATTTAATGGTAAAGATCTAGAGGGATGGAGTCCTAAATTTAATGGTTATGCATATGGCCATAATTACAAAAATACTTTCAGTGTATCAAAAGGTCATTTAAAGGTATCCTATGATGCTTATGATAATTTTACAAACGAATATGGGCATTTGTTTTACAAGACTCCTTTTTCTTATTACACTTTAAGATTACAGTATCGATTTGTAGGTAAACAGGCGAAAGGTGGTGCTTCTTGGGCTGAAAAGAACAGTGGTGTAATGATCCATTGCCAAGCTCCAGAAACCATGTTAATAGAACAAGGGTTTCCAATATCTTTGGAAGTACAGTTTTTAGGAGGTGTAAAGAAGGAAATTGCACGTCCCACAGGAAACTTATGCACACCTGGTACCCATGTCGAAATTAATGGTCTTAAAGAAACAACTCATTGTATTCCTTCAAAAGGGAAAACATATTACGGTGAAGAGTGGGTTTCTGTGGAAATCGAGGTGAGAAAAGATTCTATAACGCATTATGTTAACAAAAATAGGGTAATCTCATACGCAAATCCAACCTTTGGTGGTCAGTTTTTAGAGACCAGTTCTAAAAAAGTGCAACAGAGGGATGGGGAATCACTAAAAAGTGGATATATTTCTTTACAGAGTGAAAGCCATCCAATAGAGTTTAAGAACATTGAAATACTTGAATTTTAAGGTATCTTAAAATTCAAGTATTTTTTAAATATTACTCTACAATAAACTTCCCTTTCATCATCGCAAAATGCGCTGGGAAACTACAAATAAAATCATAGGTTCCGGCCTCTGGAGCAGTAAATTCAACAGTAGCGGATTCTCCACCACCAATCATTTTGGTATGGGCTATGATATCTGTACTACCTTCTGGAATATAATCATTATTTTTTGCTGCTGCTGCCAAACTTGCAAATGCTGAAAGCTTTACACCTTTTTGTAAAATTACAACATTATGTCCCATGATCCTTTTGTCCAATTTCCCTGTGTGCTTAAGCGTCAAAATCACTTTTTGCCCCGCTTTAACAGTCATTTTTTTAAAATTAAACTTCATTACATCATTAGAGGTCATTAAAATATTTGCAGTACCGTTAGCATCTATAGTAACATTGTTTTTTTTAGTTTTAGCTACGGGAACCGAAACTACCTCTTGATCTTTTGAAATGTCATTTTTTTGTTGTTTTCCGCAGCTTACTAATAATGATAAACTGATAATTGTCGTTAAAATATGTTTCATTTTATTGAATTGAATTTGAAAAATAAAAATACAAAAATTACCGAAAACATTTTTAAAATTAGCGCATAATTTTAGGTGATTTAGTTTATTTTTTTTTGACTACGAATCAATCTAAAATCAGTCTTTTTAAACGATAAAATTAATTGTTTTTTTAGGTTTCATTCTTCTTTGTAAAATAAATGTTCTATTTTTGATTGTCTATTATTGAATAATATTTAGCGAAAGAAGTAGACCAAACAGTTTCTCATATGTATTTTTTCTTTTTATTGGAAATGAGTACCTTAAAACTATAAATCAACTGCTATACAATGCAAAAAGCAAGTTTAAAATTTATTTCTAAAACCTTAGGGATTTCAGTTGCTACGGTTTCGAAGGCGCTAAATGACTACCCTGACGTTAGTAAAAAAACCAGAGATCTGGTTTGTAATTTAGCAAAAGAATTAAATTACAAACCCAACTCTTTTGCAGTCAATCTAAGAACCAAAGAATCTAAAACTATTGGTTTAATTATCCCTGTAATAGTTCATTATTTTTTCTCAAATGTGATAGAAGGCATCCTTAAAGAAGCTGAAAATGAAGGCTATTTGGTTATCATACTTCAATCCAATGACTCTTACGAGTTAGAAAAAAAACAAATTAATCTGCTTATAAGTCACGGAGTAGATGGCATTCTAATGTCCCTAGCAAATGAAACCGCTAATTACGATCATTTAAATGCGGTATTGGCGCAAGACAAAACCTTGGTCATGTTTGATAAGATTGCCAAAATTGTAAAATGTTCAAAAATAATTATTGATGACCGAAATGCTGCCTATAAAGCAACACAACATTTAATCGATTCTGGATGCAAACGAATTGCACATTTTAGAGGAGCTCTTTTACCTCAAAATTCAATAGATCGTTTCTTAGGATACAAAAAGGCATTGTTAGACAATAACATCCCTTATGATGCTTCACTCGTTTACATTTGTGAGTGTGAGGATAAGAGTTTTGAAGAAGGTCAAAAAAACGCAAAACAACTCTTAAAAGACCATGATGATGTTGATGGTATTTTTATAAATACAGATTTAATTGCAATCGGAGCCATAAATGAATTCAGAAAACAAGGGGTTCGCATTCCTGAAGACATCAGTATTGTTGGTTTTAGCAATTGGTTCATGTCATCTGTGACTTCCCCCTCATTAACTACAATCAATCAACCCGGTTTTGAAATGGGGCAAAAGGCATTTCATCAATTTCATGCAGAAATTAAAGCAATTAAAGATAAAAACCCAATACCACCACGCACCATCACTCTTGAAACTGATCTCGTAAAAAGAGAATCTACCAAAGATTTCTGATGCAATTCTTTTTGAAGAAATTAAATAGTAAGAACAACACTATATTTCTAACTTCTACATTATTGTTTCATTAAGTCCACAATACTTTGCTGTGTTACTTTTGGGTTTGCACCCGCATTGGAAGCCACCAAAGCACCAACAGCACATGCCTTATCAATTGCGTTTTGTGGAGTTTCTTTAAGTAACAAATGATGTATCAATGTTGCTAAAAATGAATCTCCCGCACCAACAGTATCCTTCACTGTTACCATATAACCTGTATTATAAGAAAAAGTTTTATCACTATATATAATGGCGCCATTTTTACCAAGTGTTACACAAATAAGATGCGTATTGGTATGTTTTGAAATGAACAAAATATTCTTTTGTAAGTCTTTTGAATGAAACTGAAGTGAAGCACAAATTTCAAAAAGCTCTTCATCATTAAATTTTATAAAATCTGACTGCTGCATTAACTCCTCTATTACATTGATTTTAAAATGAGGAGGTCTTAAGTTGACATCAAAAACTTTGAAAGGCAGATTTTAAAAGCGTTAATAACGTATTATATGACTCTTCACTCCTAGCGATTAGACTTCCAAATATGAACGCTTGTGATTTTGACACAGTTGCTATCATCGCGTCCTCTAAGGCAATATAATCCCATGCACAAGGATATTTAATACAATAAGTAGCTCCTCCTTTTGCATCTAAATTTACAAGAACTTCACTGGTTGAAAATGTTTCATTAACTTGAAAAAATGCAGTATTTAAACCTTCTTTTTCGAGGGCATGTAGCAATTCATTTCCATTGAAATCTTTCCCTACACTGCTAATTACAGTTACGTTGTTCTGAAAAGAATGCAATCTTAAAGCAACATTAAGCGGTGCTCCTCCTATCATTTTATTGTTCGGAAACACATCCCATAAAACTTCACCAAAACAGACAATATTTGACATTTTTCTTTAATTAATTTAATTGAAACTCTTCAATTTTAATGTTTTCTAAAATCAATGCAGCATCTGAAGTATTTATAGAAAAGGCCTCAAACGGTTCATTGGGGAAAAATATTTCGGTCATTATTGTTTCTCCATCATTATAAAAAACTTCAATGGAAGTTTTATCTACAAGTACCTCTATTTTAAGCATATTAGAGGGGTTCTTTATTGGTGCTTTAGAGATGGTATTCGCAAACTTATCTGAAAAAGTCACCTTTCCTGAATTTTGTCGGTTCAAATAGTACTGTTTTTTAATGTTGTCTATTCCAAAAGAAAGGCGATCTCCAAATGAATTTTGAAACGTAAAATCATACTTATCACTTTTTAAGTGATTCATTTCTAACTGGATTCGTACACGAGACAAATCGATCTCACTTTTAGTGATAATTGTTTTCTGGTTGTTGACCGTCAACGTTTCTTTTACAATCGTTTTAGAAACATATTTTGATAATTCTGTGACTGGAGCAGACGAAAGTACAAACTCTTTTTCATTCTTTTTAAGCTTTAACTCTCTTGGAATGGTCATAGCACTTCTCCAAGTTTCTGTGGGTACATCTCTTGCATATTCCCAATTCGACATCCAACCAATAAATAGTTTACGACCATCTTTTTTAGGAATGTTTGACCAAGTTACACCCGCATAATTGTCTCTCCCATAATCCAACCAAACTGCACTGTCTTGCTGTAATTGTTGTTTAAAATCCGTATCTAATGTAAATTTTTGACCGTCAAAGTCGCCCACAAAATACTGTGTACCACTTCCTCCGTTTGGAGCTGCTGGATTGATGCTTACAAGCAACACCCATTTGGTTTCGTCTTGTCCACTCACTTTAATTGGAAATAAATCTGGACATTCCCACATGCCATCATGCTGTCCAAACGCTGCTCCAAAAGAAGATTCAAGAATCCATCTCTTAAATTTAATGAGCTATAAAAAAGCACCTTATCTCCTGCTGCCAAGGTCATAATCCATTTACTATGATCCACATCCCAAATAACCTTTGGATCTCTGAAATCTTTGATCCCTGAATTGGGGATCACTGGGTTTTTATCATACTTCACCCAAGTCATCCCTTCATCCAAAGAATAAGCAATGGCTTGCGTTTGAAAATCCAATTCACCCGCTTGTTCTCCTTTCATATTATGATAGGTATACATAGCTACAATTGGTACAATACCGTCTTTACCAAAACCAGATGTATTATTGACATCTACAACAGCACTACCTGAAAAAATCAGTCCTAAATCATCTGGATAAATTGCAATAGGTTGTTCTTCCCAAGCAATCATATTAGTGCTCGTAGCGTGTCCCCAATGCATCGGACCCCAAACATTACCGTCTGGATAATATTGGTAGTACAAATGGTAAGTTCCGTTTAAATAAAACATCCCATTCGGGTCATTCATCCAATTGGCTTTTGGTGTAAAGTGAAAGTTAGGTCTGTACAATTGTTCTTCTGCAGAAATCTCATTTGCAGCAATTTCTTTTGAATCTTTCTTCTCCATATTGTTTTTACAACCTACAGAAAAAACAAATACTCCTGCAATTAAAAGCAAGTGTATTCCATAATACGCTTTTTTATTTTTCATTTCTAATTAATTTTTTACTCAATGATTCTAAAGATTGTCCCTTTGTTTCTGGCATCATAAAAATGACAAATAACAGTTGAAATACCATCATAATTGCAAATACCATAAAAACTACACCCGCTCCAATTGTAGAGAAAAGTACGGGAACTAATGATGGAATTATAGCTGCTAAGACCCAGTGAGTAGATGACCCAAAAGATTGGCCTTTTGCACGTAAATGACTTGGAAAAATCTCTGAAATAAAGACCCAAATTACAGCACCTTGACCGATTGCGTGAGACGCAATAAATAAGAACAGAAAAATAGGAACTGCCATCCCACCCCAATCTAAGAAAAAAGCTAGTGAAACCAAACTTAAGGAAATGATATAACCAATTGAACCGATATACATGAGTGTTTTTCTCCCTAAACGGTCTATTAAAAACACGCCTAATAATGTAAATACTAAATTTGTAACTCCAATTCCAACACTACTTAATAAGGCAGTACTTTCACCCAAACCTGCTTCTTCAAAAATTCGTGGTGCGTAATACAGAAATGCATTAATTCCTGAAAATTGATTAAAAAACGCGATTAAAAAGGCCAAAATTAATGGAAAACGATACTTTTTCATGAAAATATTTTCTCCTTCAGCGTGGCTATCATTTTCTGTTTTTATTTCTAGTAATAATTTTTCTGGATTTTCATCAGGATTAATCAATTCTAAAACTTCTCTAGCTTTNGCATCTCTATTTTTTGAAATAAGCCATCTGGGNCTNTTGGGAACNGTAAAAATAAGTACGGTATAAATTAATGCTGGAAAGGCTTCAATACCAATCATCCAACGCCATGCGTTTTCTCCAATATCGCGTAATAAATAATTTGATAAAAAAGCAATTAAAATTCCTAAAACAATATTAAATTGATAAAGTGCGACCAATCTACCTCTGTCATTCGCTGGTGAAATTTCTGAAACATAGGCAGGAGCCGCAATTGTAGAAGCTCCAACACCAATACCTCCTATAAATCTAAAAAAAGCAAACAGATAGGGGTCATTCACTAAAGAGGAGCCAATCGCAGAAACAAAATAAAAGACACCAATCCATATCAATGTTTTCTTCCTCCCAAATTTATTGGTAGGAATTCCACCAAATAAAGCGCCAAAAACAGTACCCCATAGCGCCATTGCCATTACAACAGAACCGTGAAAAGCATCTGAAGACTGCCATAATGCTTGTAATTTTTTATCTGCTCCTGAAATCACAACAATATCAAACCCAAAAAGAAACCCAGCCATTGCTGCTGTTATTGACCAGAGTAGTATTTTTTTATTCATATTTTAAGTATTTTTTTAAAACTAATACAAAGCAGCTAAAAAAAAATAATTATATATAAAAAACAGTATATATAAAATCGAAATCGTTTTCGAAAATTGAATAAAAGATCTTTTTCATTATTTTTTATAAAAGGCAATATTCTTTTGTACTTTGCAATTAAATAAATCAAACAAAATTTATGCAATTTCTCACATTTATAGGATTTACAGCTTTAGTTGCTATCATTGCTTATTTGAAAACTAGAAAAGAGACCGTTTCTTCAGATGGTTATTTTTTAGGTGGTAGAAGTTTAACTGCTGGAGTGATAGCGGGGTCTCTTCTACTTACCAATTTATCAACTGAACAAATAGTGGGTCTGAATGGTTCTGCCTATGAAAGTGGACTCTCTGTAATGGTATGGGAAACGCTGGCTGCGATCGCAATGGTAATCACAGCGATTTTTTTATTGCCAAAATATTTAAAAGGAGGTTTGACAACTGTTCCTGGTTTTTTAGCAAAAAGATTTGATGTTACAACAAAAACACTCACCTCTGGTTTATTTCTTTCTGGTTACGTAATTGTACTATTGCCCGTTATCTTATATTCTGGGTCCTTAGCAATTAGCGGAATGTTTAATGTGCCAGAATTATTAGGCGTTACTCACAAACAATCTATTTGGATTTGTGTTTGGGGAATTGGAATCATTGGATCTATATATGCTGTTTTTGGCGGATTAAAAGCGGTTGCAATCTCAGACTCTATTAATGCCATTGGATTGTTAATTGGAGGAATCTTAATTCCTATTTTTGGTTTAATGATGATTGGTGAAGATGGAAGTATTATGGATGGATTGTCTGTGCTTATTACTGAAAATCCAGAGAAATTTAAATCCATGGGAAGTGCAACAGATCCAGTCCCTTTTTATACCATATTTACAGGAATGATTTTAGTGCAACTGTTTTACTGGGGAACCAATCAACAAATTATACAAAGAGCATTGGGTGCTAAGAATTTGAAAGAAGGTCAAAAAGGATTGCTATTGGCCTCTTTCATAAAAATTCTAGGGCCAATCATTGTAGTTTTACCAGGTTTAATCGCTTTTCATTTATTTCAAGGAAATTTAGAATCTGCAGACAGTGCCTATCCAGAATTGGTTAGAAAAGTATTGCCCGAAGCATGGGTTGGCTTTTTTGCAGCTGTTTTATTTGGTGCTATTTTAAGTTCTTTTAATAGCGTTTTAAATAGCTCTGTTACCTTGTTTGGAATCGATATTTACAAACAACACATTAACAAAGATGCAGATGAGAAAACTGTAGTAAAGTATGGAAAAATGTTTGGAATCGTCCTTGCTATTGCAGCCATGTTTATTGCACCGTTAATTGCCAATGCGGGAAGTTTGTTTGATTATTTACAAGAAATAAATGGAATTTATAGTATTCCTATTTTAACAATTATTGTTGTTGGGTATCTTACCAAAAGAGTTCCTGCAATTGCAGCAAAAATTGGTCTTGTTTCCGGGTGTTTGCTATATATTATTAGTCAGTTTTTTATGCAGCCCTATTTTATCAATTCCGCATTAGAAAATGCAAAAACAGCTGGTATCACAGACACTGCTCAATTGGCTTTAATTGAAGCCCAGGCATACCCTCACTTTTTAGATATTATGGCCATTTTGTTTTTATCAAACATTGCAATCATGTTATTGATAGGAAAATGCTACCCAAGAAAAGAAGCCTATGTTCAAGAATATACCAAACAAGTAGACATTACTTCCTGGAAGTACACCAAGCTAGTTGGAATTGCTATTTGTGTTATTGTCGTTGGAGTCTATGTGTATTTTGCATAAGAATCCCTTTTTGAGCAGTTTGCTAATAACAAAAGTTGATTTCCGAAAAAAAAAGCAGCAATTAACCGTGTTTTTTAAACTCAAAAAATCGAAATATAAAGGAGTACTTATTGGTGAAATGAAATCAAAAATAGGCGCTCTTTTTCATGATTTTTTTTATTTTGTATATTAGTTGCTAAATGAGTGTATTTAATGCTTCAATAATATCCCATGAAAAAAACAATCTTTAGTTCGCTTTTACTCCTATTTTTCTTTCTAACCAGTAATGCACAAAAAAGCAATTCAATCACTTCAGAAAATTCTTTTATTGAGTGGAATATTGGAATCGCGTTCATTGCTGATGAGAATTTTCCATTTCCAGGAAGCTCTGTTCTATGGGGAAAAACCTATGTAAATAAAAATGATATCATTTTTGAATATCAAGCTGGTTTTGCGCTTCCATCACTTATTACTGGTAAAATTGGTATTGGTAAAATGTTTGATACCACAAAAGTGATTGTAGGAATAAGGCCCTTCCCTTTTAATATTTTTTTACAATCTAGTTTTGCTACCCGAAAAAATGGATATTGGATTACCTCCGTTGAATTGAATCCTCTCAATGCAAACAACCATATATCATTTGCATCAAAAGCAATTATAAACGTTGGGTATAGATGGAACCTGCCCAATGCAAAAAATAGAGAGGAACTTTAAGTCTAACTAATATTTGCCCAAATTCCGGTAGATTTATAGATGGCAGTAAAAGTTGTTAAAATGCCTTTATTTTCCGGTTTCGATAAATTAGCATCTTCTTGCAACAAACCTATTGCAGCACTTCTTGCTTTCACCAAAGTAGCGCCATCTTTAACAACATCTGCAATTTTCAAATTCAACACACCACTTTGTTGCGTACCCATAATATTCCCAGGACCTCTTAATTTTAAATCTACTTCGGCAATTTTAAATCCGTCTGTAGTTTCCACCATGGTTTTTAAACGTGTTTTTGCTTCTGCCGAGAGTTTAAAACTCGTGATAAAAATACAATAACTTTGATCTGCTCCTCGCCCAACTCTTCCTCTAAGCTGATGCAATTGCGAAAGCCCAAAACGTTCGGCACTTTCAATAACCATAACACTGGCATTGGGAACATTCACACCAACTTCAATCACCGTAGTAGCCACCATGATTTGTGTTTCCCCTTTTACGAAACGTTGCATTTCAAATTCTTTGTCTGCAGGCTTCATTTGTCCATGTACAATACTGATTTGGTATTTTGGTGGTGGAAACTCTCTTGAAACCCCTTCATATCCATCCATTAAATCTTTATAATCCATGGCCGCCGATTCTTGAATTAAAGGATAGACCAAATAAATTTGTCTTCCTTTTTCAATTTCATCTCGCATAAACTTAAAAACAGAGAGGCGATTGCTATCATAACGATGTACCGTTTTTACTTCTTTTCTTCCTGGAGGCAGTTCATCTATCACTGAAATATCTAAATCGCCATACACCGACATGGCCAATGTTCTTGGAATAGGAGTTGCTGTCATTACTAGAATATGTGGAGGAACTATAGCTCCTCCATCGTCGATTTGAGCGCCTTTTGCCCAGAGTTTTGAGCGTTGTGCTACCCCAAAACGATGCTGTTCGTCAATTACGGCAATTCCTAGATTGTGAAACTTCACCTTGTCCTCGAGTAAGGCATGTGTTCCCACAAGAATGTGTAGTTGTCCGTTTTCTAAATTCGCATGAATTTCTCTTCGTTTTTTTATTTTTACAGAACCTGTAAGAATATCTACATTGATATTCATTCCTTCCAAAAGCTCGGAAACAGCAATATAATGTTGTTTTGCCAAAATCTCTGTAGGCGCCATAATCGTTGCCTGATATCCATTATCAATCGCCAACAACATCGACAACAAGGCAACAATTGTTTTTCCAGAACCTACATCTCCTTGCAGTAATCGGTTCATCTGTGCTCTGGAAGCTACGTCTTTTCGGATTTCCTTTAAAACTCGTTTTTGCGCATTCGTTAAATCGAACGGTAGCTTTTCTTTATAGAATTGATTAAAAACGTCCCCAACATTTTCAAATACAGGCCCTTTAATTTTTGCTTTATGAATCAATTTTTTACGCGCCAATTGCAGTTGAATGAAAAATAATTCTTCAAACTTTAATCGGAATTCTGCTTTTGCTAATTGTTCTTGACTTTTTGGAAAATGAACATTCAACAACGCGTCTCTTTTTGAAATCAATTGAAAATCATCCATAATTTCTTGAGAAAGACTTTCTTGAATTCCATCAAAGACTTGCTGTAATAGGTTTTGAATATAGCCACGAATCAACTTATTAGAAACGCCCGAGTTTGTTAATTTCTCTGTTGAGGGATATACGGGTTGCATTTTGGTTTGCAACTTTTTTTTGTATTCAGAAGCCAATTCAAATTCTGGATGCGGAATACTAAAATTTCCATTGTAGTGATTCAACTTTCCATAAACGACATAGGGTTCGTTTATTTTGAGGGAATCTTGGATCCATTTCTGACCTTTAAACCAAACCAATTCTATCGTACCCGAAGCATCTTGAAAAGTTGCTACAAGTCTACTCCCTCTCTTTTGAGCTATCGATTTTATGCGTGTAATTTTACCCACAATCTGTACTTCAGATGAATTGGGTCGCAATTCTTTAATTGCATAAAACTGTGTTTTATCAATATATCGAAACGGAAAAAAGTGCAACAAATCATTACAAGATTTGATTCCCAATTCGGCATACAAAAGCGATGCTCGTTGAGCACTAATGCCTTTTATGTATGTAATTGGGTAGTTTAAATTCACGCGATATCATTTACAACAACGAAAATAAAGAATTCAAAATTCACAAAAAACAATTTTTGATTCTTTATCATTGATGGAAATGAAAAAGCAGGAAAAAAATCCCTTAATTTAACGTATCTTTGCAGCCCGATAGAAACGATACAATGAGATTACACAGAAACTTGACTTTTGCAGTTATAGATAGTATTAGAGATATATTTAATGAAGGCGTTTACGCTGACAAAGCAGTAGAAAAAGCTTTAAAACGCGACAAGCGTTGGGGAGCAAGAGACCGTAAATTTGTTGCAGAAACCATTTATGAAATTGTGCGTTGGAATCGACTGTATGCAGAAATTGCGGAAGTAAAGACTCCTTACGACAGAGATAATATTTGGAGAATCTTTTCTGTATGGTGTATATTGAGAGGAATTGCGTTGCCAGATTGGAATCAAATTGGAGATGTACCCGAAAGAAAAATAAAAGGACGTTTTGCAGAATTATCACGCACAAGAAAATTCAGAGAATCTGTTCCAGATTGGATGGATGCACTTTGTGTCGAAGAATTAGGAGAAGAAATTTGGACCAAAGAAATCGCCGCCTTAAACATTCAAGCGAGTGTTATTCTTAGAACAAATACCCTAAACGTTTCACGAGAAGTATTACAAAAAAAATTAAAAGCTGAAAACATCGATACCGCATTCGTACCCCAGCACCCAGATGCATTGGTTTTACCAGAAAGAGCTAATGTTTTTAAAACAGAAGCATTTCACAATGGATATTTTGAAGTACAAGATGCTTCTTCCCAATTGGTAGCCGCCTATTTGGATGTAAAACCAGGAATGAAAGTGGTAGATACCTGTGCAGGAGCCGGTGGAAAAACACTACACTTGGCTTCATTAATGCAAAATAAAGGGCAAATTATCGCCATGGATATTTACGAAAGTAAACTTCGTAAATTAAAGGTAAGAGCCAAAAGGAACAAAGCACATAACATCGATATGCGTGTCATCGATTCAACCAAACCCATCAAAAAATTACATGGAAAAGCAGATCGTGTTTTAATTGATGCGCCATGCTCTGGATTGGGTGTAATTCGAAGAAACCCAGATTCTAAATGGAAGTTGCAACCTGAATTTATTGACAACATCAAAAAAATACAACAGGAAATATTACAAAGCTATTCGAAGATGGTAAAACCAGGTGGAAAAATGGTGTATGCAACCTGTTCTATTTTACCTTCAGAAAATCAAAATCAAGTAAAAACCTTCTTAGCTTCTGAAGCTGGAAAAGATTTTACATTTGTTTCAGATAAAAAAGTAATGGCGCACATTTCTGGTTTTGATGGATTTTACATGGCTTTATTAGAAAAAAAATAAAAGTTACCATATTTTAAATTAAATTTGAATTTTATTGATTCACAAAAAATACCCTTAAAAATGAAAAAAATATTTTTTATTGTTGCAATTCTTAGTGCTTCACTCAGTGGCTTTTCACAAGAATCTTATTACAACGATGTGGATTTAACGTTGACTGGTTTGGCGTTAAAAAATGCTTTAAACGAAAAAATTGTCAATACACACACAAATTTTTTACAATACACTCCTGATGTTTGGATCGCTTCTAAAATTACAGATGCAAATCCAGAAAATCCTGACGAAGTAATACTTATTTATGGCTGGGAAGATGGCTCTGATAGTGACAGTACCAATGATAGAACAAGAGATAATACGCTACAAGATAATGGTAGTAATGGGAATTTTGTTTGGAATCGAGAACATGTATATCCGCAATCTCTTGGTACTCCTGCAATTACAACTTCAACGATACCTGGACAAGATGCACATTCACTGAGACCCGTAGACAAACCGACAAATAGTTCTAGAGGAAACAAACGCTTTGCGGAAGGTTCTGGAAATTCAGGAGAATCTAACGGTGGTTGGTATCCTGGTGATGAATGGAAAGGGGATGTTGCGAGAATGATGATGTATATGTATATCCGTTATGATGATATTTGCCTCCCTACGAATGTGGGTATTGGGGATAGTAGTTTAACAGAAGACGACATGATTGATTTATTTTTAAAATGGAATGTCGAAGATCCAGTATCTGATTTTGAAAGAAATAGAAATACATATCACGAAAACACAACAGACAATTCAGCCGCACAAGGAAATAGAAATCCACTTATTGACAATCCTTATTTAGCCACCCGAATTTGGGGAGGAGATTCTGCTGAAGATACTTGGGGAATTTATACGAGTAGCGATACCGTAGCCCCTACGCAACCAATGGATGTGGTTGCAAGTAATGAAACCACAACTACAATTGATATCAATTGGACAGCTTCAACCGATAATGTTGAAGTTACTGGATACAATATTTATGTAGATGATGTATTGACCGGACAAACTGCAAATGTAAATTACCAAATTACAGGATTAGCTCCAAGCACTTCTTATGCAATACAAGTAGAAGCAAGAGATTTGATTAATAATAAATCTGATAAGAGTACAGTTTTAAATGCTACTACCACATCAGATACAACAGCTCCTTCTGTACCTACCAACATTACAGCAACAAATATTTCAGGTACCGCATTCAAAGCAAACTGGGATGCAGCCACCGATGATACTGCCGTAACTGAATACCGTGTTTTTGTAGATGGTGTGTTTGAAGCATCCACAACAGATTTAAACTATACAATAACAGGATTGACCGTTTCTACAACCTATCAAATATCAGTTTCTGCAAAAGATGCAGCAAACAACGAATCTGCACAAAGTGAATCTTTATCTGTTACTACAACTGATGGTCAATCTAACGGAATTAATGAATTATTTATTTCTGAATATGTAGAACCAGCAGGAGGAACTCAGAAAGCGATAGAAATCGTTAATTTAACGAGTTCTGCGATCAGTCTTGAAGGGTATTCGATAATGAAACAGTCTAATGGTGCTGGTGAATGGATTGATGAATTAGCATTAGATAGTGGTACTGTTCAAAGCATTACTACAGGGGATGTTTTTGTGATTCTTAATTCTGGAGCAACTGCACAAGAACTGATTGATAATGCAGATTTATTTCATCCTGATACTTCACCAATGAATTTTAATGGAAATGACCCTATTGGTTTTTTTAAAGACGGGGTATTGATAGATATTGTGGGTACATTTGGGAACAGTGGTAACTTTGCTCAAAATATAACATTGAGAAGAAAGGAAGATATATTATCTCCAAATACTACCTATGACATCAATGAATGGGATTCCTTTGCTGCTAATACTTTTGATGGTATTGGATCGCACAGTGCTACACTTAGTGTACCTGAAAATAACCTTGAAAACTTTCAAGTATATCCAAATCCAAACAACGGAAATACCTTGTATTTCAATACAACAAAAGAGATACAAGTTAATGTTTATAGCATTCTAGGGAAGTTAATCAAAAATGAAACTGTGACGATCGAAAAAAAGAACATTGATATTTCTACGCTTTCTAATGGAATTTATTTATTGAAGATTACTTCTGAAAATAAATCGATTACCAAGAAATTGATTCGAAGATAAGTCGCATTTTTCTTGCAAACAATTACAAAAGAGGCATTCTAGAGAGAATGCCTCTTTTTCGTTTATAACTCCGTGAATAACTCTAAATATTCTCTAAAATAAATTGAGTGCTTCTGAACTAAAAAAAGTAAATTTGCGAGATACAACAACACACCAAAAAAAATAGAATGATTCACTTTTTCGGAAACACAGACAGTAAACTCTTTGCTGTTCAAACAACAAAAGAATTAACCAAAACAACCATTGCAAAACTAACTTGGTTGTTTGGAGATCAACCCAAAATAGAAGTGTCTTCAATTGACGCTTTTTTTATTGGACCAAGAGCCGCAATGATTACTCCATGGAGTACAAATGCTGTAGAAATCACCCAAAACATGGGGATTTCAAACATTCTTAGAATAGAAGAATTTACAGCAGTTTCGGAAGATTTTTCTGATTTTGATCCAATGATTTCAGAAAAATATAAAGGCTTAGATCAAAAATCATTTACCATTGAAATCCAACCAGAAGCCATTTTAGATATCGATGACATTGCAGCTTATAATTCACAAGAAGGCCTTTCTTTAAGTGAAGAAGAGGTGGCGTATTTAGAGGGTGTTGCTAAAAAAATAGGCCGAAAATTAACAGACTCGGAAGTATTTGGTTTCAGCCAAGTAAACTCAGAACACTGTAGACATAAAATATTTAATGGCACCTTTATCATTGACGGAGAAGAACAACCTACTTCCCTATTCAAAATGATCAAAGAAACTTCAAAACAATTTCCAAACGATATTGTTTCAGCATATAAAGACAACGTAGCTTTTGTAAAAGGACCAACCGTTTCACAGTTTGCTCCCAAAACTGCGGACAAACCTGATTTTTATGAAACCCAAGATTTTGATTCTGTCATCTCTCTCAAAGCAGAGACCCATAATTTCCCAACCACTGTAGAGCCTTTTAATGGAGCTGCAACTGGTCTGGAGGAGAAATTAGAGATCGATTGGCAGGTGGAAAAGGTTCGTTGCCATTAGCAGGAACCGCGGTGTACATGACATCCTATTCTCGTTTAGAAGAAAACAGGTATTGGGAAAATAAATTTGAAGCAAGAGATTGGTTGTACCAAACTCCGATGGATATTTTGATTAAAGCTTCCAATGGTGCATCCGATTTTGGAAACAAATTTGGACAACCTTTAATTACTGGTTCTGTATTGACTTTTGAACACGAAGAAAATGCGGCATCGAGTGACGCCAAACCAAGAAAACTAGGCTATGACAAAGTCATCATGCAAGCCGGTGGGATTGGATATGGAAAAGCAGATCAAGCGATCAAAGACACACCAAAAGAAGGCGATAAAATTGTAATTCTTGGTGGTGAAAATTACCGAATTGGTATGGGTGGAGCAGCTGTTTCCTCTGCTGATACTGGAGAATTTGCTTCAGGAATTGAATTAAACGCTGTTCAACGATCCAATCCTGAAATGCAAAAACGTGCCGCCAATGCAGTACGTGGTATGGTAGAAAGTGAAGAAAACTTTATTGTTTCTATACATGATCATGGTGCAGGTGGGCATTTAAACTGTTTGTCTGAGCTCGTTGAAGATACTGGAGGAAAAATTGATTTGGACAAATTGCCAGTAGGTGATCCTACCTTATCCGCAAAAGAAATTATTGGGAATGAATCTCAGGAAAGAATGGGACTCGTTATTGCTGAGAAGCATGTAGATACCTTGCAAAGAATTGCAGAACGGGAACGTTCGCCAATGTATACCGTTGGGGAAGTTACTGGAAATGATCGTTTTACTTTTGAATCAAAATCCAAAGGTGACAAACCAATGGATTTGGCTTTAGAGGACATGTTTGGCAGCTCTCCGAAAACAATACTTACCGACAAAACGATTGTTCGAAAATACAAGAACCCAAGATATAAAAAGAAAAATTTAAACATCTACTTAAATCAAGTTTTACAATTAGAAGCCGTAGGATGTAAAGATTGGTTGACCAACAAAGTCGATCGATGTGTGGGTGGAAAAGTTGCCAAACAACAATGTGTAGGTCCTTTACAAATTCCATTGAACAATGTAGGTGTAATGGCACTCGACTATCATGGAAAAGAAGGAGTTGCAACTTCTATTGGGCACTCCCCTATTTCAGGATTAATTCATCCAGAAGCGGGAAGTAGAAATTCGATTACAGAAGCATTGACCAATATGATTTGGGCACCACTAAAAGACAACCTAACAAGCGTTTCTTTATCTGCAAACTGGATGTGGCCTTGTAAAAATGAAGGTGAAGATGCACGTTTGTACAAAGCTGTAAAGGCCATTTCAGAATTTTCTATCGACTTAGGAATCAATGTTCCAACAGGAAAGGATTCCTTATCCATGAAACAGAAGTATCCAGACAGTGAGGTAATCTCTCCAGGAACTGTTATTATTTCGGCTGCGGGGAATTGTAGTGAGATTTCTCAAGTAGTAGAACCTCTTTTACAAGTTGATGGAGGAAATATTTACTATATCAACATTTCACAAGATGCCTTTAAATTAGGCGGAAGTTCTTTCAATCAGGTACTAAATACCATTGGAAACGAAGCACCCGATGTAAAAAATGCAGGATATGTAAAAACGGTTTTTAATACGATTCAAGAATTAATTAAAGCTGATAAAATTGTAGCTGGACACGATGTTGCTTCTGGTGGATTGATCACGACTTTATTAGAAATGTGTTTTGCAGACGTCAATTTAGGAGCTGATTTTGATATTTCAGAATTGAACGAAGAAGATTCAATAAAGATATTATTTGCTGAAAACGCAGGGATTGTTTTTCAAGCTGATACAGCAGTAGAAGGTGTTTTAAAAGAAAACAACATTGAAGTATTTACAATTGGAACTGCAAACAATAGAGGAAAAGTAACCCTTAGAAACGGAGAAGACAACTTCTCTTTTGATGTTGCAGAAACCAGAGACACTTGGTACAAAACTTCTTTCTTGTTAGATCAAAAACAAACAGCAAACGGGTTGGCCAAAGCACGTTTTGACAATTATAAAAAGCAACCTTTACAGTATACCTTCCCAAAGAAATTTACAGGAAAATTGCCAAAAGTATCTGCAAAAGCAATACGTCCAAAAGCAGCCATCCTTAGAGAAAAAGGAAGTAACTCAGAAAGAGAAATGGCAAATGCGATGTACTTAGCCGGTTTTGATGTAAAAGACGTGCACATGACCGATTTAATTTCCGGGCGTGAAACCTTAGAAGACATTCAATTTATTGGTGCCGTAGGAGGATTTTCGAACTCAGATGTTTTAGGTTCTGCAAAAGGATGGGCTGGTGCTTTCTTATACAATGCAAAAGCTAAAAAAGCATTGAAGAATTTCTTTAAGCGAGAAGACACGTTATCTGTTGGTATTTGTAATGGCGCACAATTATGGATGGAATTGGATTTAATCAATCCTAAACACAAAGTACATGGGAAGCTAATTCACAACGACTCTAAAAAACATGAATCTTCATTTACTTCCGTAAAGATTCAAGAAAACAATTCTGTCATGTTATCTTCATTGGCAGGAACGGAATTGGGCGTATGGATCTCTCACGGAGAAGGAAAATTTAGCTTACCTGAACCAGAAGAAAACTATCACATTGTTGCAAAATACGGATATGAAGGATATCCAAACAATCCTAACGGTTCGGACTTTAACACGGCCATGTTATGTGATGCCTCTGGACGTCATTTAGTCACCATGCCCCATATAGAGCGTTCTACTTTTCAATGGAATTGGGCAAACTATCCTGCCGGAAGAAAAGATCAAGTTTCTCCTTGGTTAGCAGCTTTTGTGAATGCTAAAGACTGGATTAATACCAAAAAATAAATAACAATTTACAGACGATAAAAAAAACAAACTTTATAATAAAGTTTGTTTTTTTTTGCCCAAAAATAAATCTTGATCCTACAAAGAGGGACGAAAGAATGGTCTAATTAGCAAATACCCAAAAGGGAACATCGATTGCGAGAACATATTCTCTTCATTCTATCTAAAAATATTTTTCATATATTGCTGTAAATACTACCCCATGAAACCAACGCGCCTATTTGACTTTGCCGATTACCAGCTTGCAAACCATCCACAAAAAGAATGTTTTCTATACAAGGAAGACAATCAATGGATAAAAATAAGTACGCAAGAATATATTGATCAGGCACATAAAGTGAGTGCGTCTTTATTAGCTTTGGGCATTGAAAAAAACGATAAAATTGCTGTAATTACAACCAATAACAATCCGAATTGGCATATTTTAGATACGGGTTTACTTCAAATTGGAGCCCAAAACATTCCGCTGTACGCTACGCTATCAGAGAAAGATTATGCTTATGTTTTAAATCATTCAGATGCTAAGTATTGTTTTGTCTCAGACCAAGAACTGTATGATAAAGTAAAAAAAGTGCAAGACAGTACACATGTTAAAAAAGTGTTTTCTTTGCAAGAATCTGAAGCAGATTTTAGTTGGAACGCCTTTTTAGAGATGGGAACCGCAACGGATCGATCGGAAGAGATTGCAGGTTTGAAAAAAAGTGTATTACCCGAAGATTTGGCAACCATTATTTATACATCTGGAACTACAGGGACTCCAAAAGGCGTCATGCTTTCACATCAAAATATCGTAGGAAAT